>JAEEGF011991537.1_pt1 | contig 19702 bp, 14 predicted proteins | sample 9134171 | NCBI WGS metagenome assembly JAEEGF01 (sample SAMN16246542, study PRJNA631951) | gut metagenome | biome: gut microbiome; feature: rumen; material: AP-attached | host: Bos | place: Iran: Karaj | collected 2018-10
AGTTTTTTGACTCTCAGAATGCTAGGGGGAAGACTCTTTATCCACATGATCTTTTAAAAGCGTATCACTTGAGAGAAATGAACAGCATTAATGCCACGGAAACTGAGAACATTGTTAAGATGTGGGAGGAACTAGATCAAAAGGCACTCGCCGTGCTGTTTAACGAATACCTTTATCGATTAAAGGAGTGGGTAAGAGGCAATCGTTCACGAGAGCTTACTGAACATAATATAGAGATATTTAAGGGTGTAACATCCAAGGACAATCATCCGTTTGCTCAATATTATAAAGGCGCTTTTGCATATGCGGACGAACTTAACCATTCCCATGTGCCTTTTGTCACCGGTGTCCAGAATTTAAGTCCGTTTCAGATCAACGCGCCTATCATTGCAGGTAAGCCATTCTTTGAATATGCCAAGCATTATTTTGATATTCTTGCAGATATTCATAATAACGATAAGTATGAGGGATATTATTTTAAGGATAATCCTATCGTTAAAACTCTGGATCTTCGCAAGTATAAGAATGGTGTCGGAAATGGAATTACGCGCTTGATGTTTGATACAGCTATATTACTGTATGTTGACCGGTTTTGCCCTACAATACCCTCAAAAGCAGATACTGATTTTCTTGAGCAATTTGTAGTCTTTGCATTCGTATGGGCATACTCTATGAGGGCTCAGTACAGAAATGTTGGCTGGTTGGTTGCTCAGAATTATGTGATGGGTACTGCCAGTAAAGATGGTGTTGTAAACGGATTCAATATTTATAAGGCGATAGTAGAGTCTGATTCGCCGAGTGCATTACTCAGTAAGATGGCAGACACGATTGTTCCACTTAGAACCTCGGGAATAAAGGCATATATGGAAAAACTGGATGATACAGATTCTGATGGAGTATTTCAAAACTATCTGCATTATTTCGTAGAGCATAAGTTCTGGGAGGGTAAATAAATGGCAAAGAAAGTACTTCCTCTTAAAGAGGTGTCCATAGAAGAGTTGTTCGTGGGTGGCGAAAAGAGTGTCTATGAGATCCCAATTTACCAGAGAAACTACGCATGGGAGAAAGATGAAATCACGGCTCTCATTCAGGATATCTATGATGCATACAAAAAGGACGTGAATAGGCCGTATTACATAGGTACGCTGGTTTCATATCATAAGGGTGACAGGGTATTTGAAATCATTGATGGTCAGCAACGACTCACTACATTAAGGCTTCTGCTTGATGCACTTGAAATCATTCCGAATAATAATTTGACTTATAGAGCTCGTAAAAAATCAGACGATACATTGAGATCTATTCCCAAATTCAATATCGAAGAAAAAGACAGCGGAATAGAAAATGGATATAAGTATGTGAAATCGGCTATTGGTGATATTGTCCCGGCTGAGGATCTTCAAGGGTTTATTTCGTACTTTAAGAGTAGTGTGCATATCATCCATTATCAGGTCCCGAAGGATATTGATCTTAATCACTATTTCGAAATAATGAACTCCAGAGGGGAGCAGCTCGAAAAGCATGAGATAGTCAAGGCAAAGCTTATGGAGAAGCTGACAGATGATGATGAGAGAAAAGTGTTTAATCGCATCTGGGAATGCTGTGCGGAAATGAGTGTTTATGAGCAACAGAATCTCGAAAACATCAAGGCAGAGGATGTTTTTGGTAAAACGCTTGATGATTTTCTGCCGGAGTCATTTTCTGATATACTTGTAAAGTATAAGGAGAGCAATAAGGGAGAGGATGATGGTCTTAAGACGATAACGCTGGCAGATATCATTTTAGCGGATGAAACGGGAGCTTGGACTGGGATTAAGGATGAAGGAGAGCGTAAAGACTCTTTTCTTCCGATTATCGATTTTCCTAATTTTCTTCTTATTGTACTCAAGATAACAAGAATGAGTGAACAAAGCTTTTCGCCGATAGACTTTAATCTAGATGATAAAGAGTTGCTTAATGAGTTCTACGATGCAAAGATGGATGCAGATAAGGTCCGCATCTTTGCTTATAATCTTCTGAAAGCTCGTTTCTTCCTAGATAATTATATCGTTCATCATTCGAAGGAAGAGGATACGATCGATAGCAATCCTTGGAAATTACAGGTTTGGCACAAGGATGAGGAGACAAAGAAAGGGCAACTCAAGAATTTGAGTCAGGATCGCCTTCAGGATAGGCTGGCTCACTTGTTATCTATGTTTGAGGTTTCCTTTACTGCCAGACAAAGAAAAAACTATCTTTTCTACTGCTTGCTATATCTTATGGAATATGGAGGGAAAGAGATCGTTGAATATGCGAGATTTGTTGAGGATTTGGCGGACAGGTATTTTTACAAGGTATATCTTGATGGAAGCAAATTGAACGCAATAAATACACCGATGCCTGGCAGTTTTGACGAGATGATACTGGAAGAAAACAAACTTAGCAAGGTTCCGTTAGATTCTAAGGATGAGTCTGTATTCGATACTATTTACGGTGATGGAACTGAAGAATCCAGAGGAGTTCCTTTGTATGTGTTTAATTATCTTGATTATAGGCTTTGGAAGCTTTATGACACAGAGGTCAGGGGTAAGGAATACAAGGAAGGCAGCAGGGAACGCATGGAATTCTTTGAAAAGCTTGGTTGTGATGATTTTGGGTTAGAAGTATTTGACCGGTTCTATTTTTCAAGAACCAGAAGAAGTCTTGAGCACTATTATCCGCAGGCTACGGCTACCGGTGAGAATGGGGCACTTGATCAGAACCGGATAAACTGTTTTGGCAACTATGCGATGATCGGAAGTGAAGCAAATAGTTCCGGATCCAATTGGAGTCCGAAGACAAAGCTGGATCATTATCTTGATTCCTCGGGAAAAATCAGTCAGATTAGCGTTGCCTCGCTGAAATTCATGATTATGATGAAGATATGTAAAGATAAACAAACGTGGGAATTTGATGAGATCAAAAATCATCAAGAGAGAATGGTTTCAATCTTGATGTGATCAACAAGGGAAGATTTGACTGAAGCAAAAATGTTGTGTCAGAGTTGACACCACCTGTGATAATGTGACGAGAATTGCATATGAAGAATTTGAGGCAGGCCGGTCATTCCCGGCCTGCCTCAAATTCTTCTCTGTGTTTCATAAAGAAATCGAACCACTCGCGCATTCCGGTAAGTTCTGTCCAAGGCTTGATACCGACCGGGTCTGCGTCAAGATTGTATATCTTTGCACCCTTCATTGACAGAAATTCATTGTCCCCTTTTTAGTATGCCTGATGTGATATATATAAGCTGAATCATGCGAACGGAGGTCATCAAATGAAATTAAGCCTTGAAGAAGATGAGGAAATACTGTCTCTTGCGAAGATAATGAAGTCCGCTGAATTGCTTGGTGACAGCAATACTCCGGAGGAGCTGGATGAACTTATAGCCAAGCTTATTCATGCAAAGAATAATGCAAGAACCAGAATAGACCGGGAAAATGCAAAAAGGGAAGCAGAGGCAAAGGAACGTGCCAGAAAGGAAGAAGAAGAGCGCAAGAGAGCTCACGCAGAACAGGTTACATGTATGGATCTGCCTCTTGACTGGGATAATCTGTTCACAGCTGATGAGAGAACGCAGGGGATACATGCGGATAGTATCTCCGATGGACTGATATACAGCCTCGCAAACCTTGGTAGAGTGGATATCGAGTATATATCTGCTGTGACAGGAGAGGACTATAAGACCGTAATATGCGATCTTAAGGGATCGATCTATCAAAATCCGGACACCTGGGGAGAGTGTTTTTACAAGGGCTGGGAAACGGCGGATGAGTATCTCTCGGGAAATCTCAGACGAAAGCTCAGATCGGCGGAGAAGGCAAATAAAGCATATTTCGGTTATTTTGATGAAAACATAGAAACTATTAAAAAAATCATGCCCTCAGAACTTGATACAAAGGATATCTATGTTACACTTGGTTCACCTTGGGTTCCACCTTCGGTCATTGACGACTTTATTATACATCTGTTTGGAGAACCTTTCAATTGCCAGTGGATAGAATATAAAGATTTGTACAAGACCATTCACGATGAACTTACTGCCACATGGAAGATACCTGAAAAGAACAGATATCATCACAGCGTAGCGGTCTCGCAAAGATATGGTACCGATAAGATAGAGGCACTGCATATATTAGAGCGCACCCTGAATATGCAAAGTATTGCTGTGAAAAAGGAGGTAAAATCACCGGCAACAAAGTCAGGTACTGCATTAGTGATCGATAAGAACGAGACTATAGAGGCTCTCGAAAAGCAAAAAAAACTCATTAAAGAATTTCAGGAGTGGGTATGGTCGGATCCTGAAAGAGAACGTATGCTTAAAGAGATATATGAGGATAAGTACGCATGCAACAGAAAGAGAGCATTTGATGGTTCGTTTTTAAAGTTTCCGGGAATGTCACCTGATGTCGAACTGTACCCATATCAAAGAGATGCTGTCGCAAGAATCATTCTGACACCCAATACGCTTCTTGCGCATGATGTCGGAGCCGGAAAGACCTATGAGATGATCGCAGCAGGCCGGGAGCTTATCAGAATGGGCCTATCGAAGAAAAACCTGTATGTGGTTCCGAATAACATCGTAGGCCAGTGGAAGGACATTTTCTTGCACATGTATCCGGGAGCCAAAATACTGTGTGTAGAGCCAAAGTCATTTTCGCCTAAAAAAAGAGAAATGATCCTGCAGATGATCCGCGATATAGATTATGACGGAATCATTATGGCATACAGCTGTTTTGAACAGATACATCTGTCAAAGGCATATAATATCGAAAAGCTGAAAGAATGGAAAGAAAAGCTGGATGCATCGGCGGAAGGATTAAGTGCAGTACCTGCCGGGCTGAAGAACAGGATCCGGGCAGTTGAAAAGAAACTCGCCGAACTTGCGGTGACTCCCGACAGCAATGATGAATTCAGTTTTGATAAGCTTGGGATCACTAGATTATTTATTGACGAAGCCCACAATTTTAAGAATGTGCCATTGGATACTCAGATCGGAAATGTCCTCGGTATAAACAGCGCAGGTTCCGAAAGATGTCGTGAGATGATGGATAAGGTGCAGATGGTACAGAAGATGAATGACGGCGGAGGAGTTGTTCTGGCCACAGGAACTCCCATTACCAATTCCATAACGGATGCTTTTGTTATGCAGCAGTATCTGCAGAGCGGAGAACTTGGGATGCTGGATCTTCTGAGCTTTGACGCATGGGTGGGTATGTTTGCCGAACAGCTTACACAATTTGAAGTGGATGTGGACACAAGCTCATTCAGGCTGGCAACCAGGTTTGCGCGGTTCCATAACATTCCTGAACTTACATCCCTGCTGGCTTCGGTAGCGGATTTTCATTCTGTTAATATGTCTTCGGATATTCCAAGGCTTGACGGCTATACCGATGCTCTTATCTCCAAAACGCCGGAATTTGAAGACTATCTGTCAGAGATATCTGTAAGAGCGGATCGCGTAAGAGAAAGACTGGTCAGCAGAAAAGATGACAATATGTTAATGATCACCACGGACGGCAGAAAAGCGGCTCTTGATATGCGTCTGGTAGATCAGACGATACCTTTTACATATCAGTCAAAGGTGGCCAGGTGTGCAGAAAATGTTGCGCAGATATATTTTACGACGTCTGCATCGGACAGTGTACAAGTGGTATTCTGCGATTCATCAACTCCAAAGTCCGGTTTTAATATATACGACGAGCTAAAGCTCAGGCTGATCAACCTAGGTGTTCCGGATCGTAAGATAGCCTTTATCCATGATGCAGATACAGAGAGCAGACGCCTGGCTCTGTTTGCAAGGCTTCGGAGCGGAGACATCAGGGTGATAGTAGGTTCTACGTTCAGGCTTGGTCTTGGAGTAAATATTCAGGACCGCCTGATAGCTCTGCATCATCTGGATGTGCCGTGGAGACCTGCGGACATGATACAGCGCGAAGGAAGGATACTGCGAAGCGGCAATATGAACTCAAAAGTATTTATATACCGCTATATCACGGAAGGCAGCTTTGACGCATATTCATGGCAGCTTTTAGAGACCAAGCAGAGGTTTATAGCAGACCTGTTGTCGGGCTCCGTAACACAGAGAAGCGGAGCAGATATAGAGGATACCGTGCTTGATTATGCCGAAGTAAAAGCTCTTGCTGTGGGAAATCCTCTCATCAAGGAAAGAATTGAAGCCGCCAATGAGCTGACGCGCTACAGAACGCTTCAAAAGAAACTGGTGGAAAGCAGAACAAAGCTCGAAAACGAGAAGGTTGCCATACCCGGCAGAATAGCAAACCTTGAAAAAGATATTGAAACGTGCAGAAAAGATATAGATCTGTATGATGAATGGAAAAAGCTTAATCCACAGCCGGAAAAAAATGCGGAGAAAAAACGAGAGCTTGAAAAAAGAAAGGCTCTAAGAAATATGATAGGTGCCGAACTTCGTAATGGTATTCTTGAGCCCAAGGAAAAAATGCTTACCACCTATCATGGCTTTGACATAATATTGCCGGCTAATATGGACCCGGAAAAGCCCTATCTTTTGCTTTGCAGGACAGGAAGGTATAAGGTTGAAATGGGGGATACGGATATCGGTATTCTCATCAGAATCGATAACTTCCTTGATACTTTGAAAACATATTTGGTAGAGCTTCAAAAGAGTGTACAGGGGCTTAAAGAGAGGGAAGGCGACATCGAAGCCGAACTTTCCAAAGATGAAAGCTATGCGGATAAAATAGAAGAATACAGGGAAAAAGTGATTCTGCTTGATCAGAAACTGGGGATAAAAAATGAGTAATGGTAAATCGGAAGATATTAAGCTGACAAATGTGCCTTCATTATCGGTAGGCAAGTTGGTGGACGACCTTTCAAAGGCGTACATCACGCTGCTTCAAAACAAAATACCTTTTAGAAAATTTCCTTCTGTTATGCTCTGGGGACCGCCCGGTATAGGTAAATCCCAGGCGGTACGCCAGATAGCAAAGGAGATCGAGACAGAAAGCGGAAAGCGTGTCGAGGTAACGGATGTACGACTTCTTTTGTTCAATCCTATCGACCTTCGCGGTATTCCTACATCCAACGCAGATAAGACACTTGCGGTGTGGCTCAAACCGGCCATATTTCAAATGGATCCATCCGATGATGTGGTGAATATATTGTTTTTGGATGAGATATCGGCAGCACCGCAGTCGGTTCAGGCGGCTGCGTATCAGATAACCCTTGACAGAATAGTCGGGGAACACAAGCTGCCGGAAAACTGCATAGTCATCGCTGCCGGTAACAGGACAACAGATAAGTCCGTTGCTTACAAAATGCCTAAGGCTCTTGCCAACAGGCTGATGCATTTTGATGTGGAGGGCAGTTTTCAGTCGTGGAAGGAATGGGCCATTTCACACGGCATTAACGAAAAGGTTATAGGATTTTTGGCATTCAGACAGAATTACCTTATGGGCTTTAACTCTGCAAGCGATGACCTGGCGTTTGCTACGCCAAGATCATGGGAGCTTGTCAGCAACATCTTAAACGGAGTAAGCGACAACGTTTCGGAAATGTACTCCCTTATTGCAGGGCTTGTTGGTTCGGGGGTCGCAGTCGAATTCAGAACATGGGAAAAGGTATATAAGGATCTCCCCTCAATAGAGGATATATTTGACGGGAAAATGCCCTCTATGCCACAAAATACAGACGCGATGTATGCGCTCATTTCTGCGATGACTTGTTATACGAGGGAGCATAAAGACGATCTGGGACGCATAGCAAATTCCATACGCTATGCTGACAGAATGCCTCCGGATTTCAGTGCTGTGCTCTTAAAGGACTATATGTATCTTGAAAAAGATTTTAAGCAGACACTTATGAATATCCCGGAATTTACCATGTGGCTGCAATCAAAAGGAAGGCTGATGAATGGCTCTGTCAAATGATGAATTAAAAAAATACATGAAGCGGCTCCTCTTGTCAAGACTTCGCATACTCATAAATAACGGATTCTACGGTCTGCTTTTGATGCACATGATCTATTCGATAGATGAAAACTGTGATACGGCAGCGACAGACGGAGAAAGGATATATTTCGGCCCGAAATTTATGGATGAACTGAGCGATTCCGAACTGGATTTTATCCTGATGCATGAAATACTGCATGTCGTATTGCAACACTGTTTCAGGCACGGAGACAGGAATGACAAGCAGTTTAATATTGCCTGTGATATCGTAGTCAATTCAAATATCCTGCGTTCAAATCATATGAATCTGCAGACGATCACATTAAATAAATATGGCGAGTCTATGCATATTGCACCTGATGGAAAGGAAGGGTATGAATATACCGCCGAGCAGGTATATGAAATGCTGTCCCCAATGCCTTCCGGTAATAATAACAAATCGTCTTTGGCAGGGGCTCCCTGTGCCGGTGATGATAAGGGTGAGGAGGAGGATGATGATGATGATGATGGCAAAGTAAGCGCCCTTGGCCGTGCAAAACAGGAGAAGGGAGAAGCAGGCCGATCGGGGCTTGAGGATGATCATTCAAAGTGGGGCATGGAAGAGGAGGATGACACTTTAAGGGATGTATGGGTTAAACGCCTTTCGGATGCCTGTGAGGCTATATCGATAAGAGATCCATCCAACAAGAGGGGGATTCTTCCGTTATTTGCCGAGCGATTGCTTAATGAATTGCGAACTCCACAGACGGACTGGAGAATGATACTTAACGATTTTGTCCAGGAGGAGATAGTGGATTATTCATTCACACCCCCGGACAGAAGATTTGACGAAAGCCCTTTCTTTCTGCCTGATTTCAATGATAAGGAAGAGCTGTTAAAAAATATACTCTTTATGATCGATACATCAGGAAGTATGTCTGACGATGAGATAACGGCGGCCTATTCAGAGGTAAAGGGCGCAATAGATCAGTTTGACGGAAAACTGGAAGGCTGGCTCGGCTTCTTTGATGCGGCGATCATAGAACCGATAAAATTTTCGGACATAGAAGAATTCAAAATCATAAAGCCCCAGGGTGGCGGCGGTACAGACTTTCAGATCATCTTTGAATATGTATATAAATATATGCAGGATGATCCACCCGTAAGTATCATAATTCTAACAGATGGTTATGCGCCATATCCCAAAGAAAAACTTGCTATGGGCATACCTGTATTGTGGATAATTAATAACGAAGACGTTACGCCGCCTTGGGGGAAGGTGGCGAGAATAAAATGAGGACAACAAATGATAGAAAAAATAAATGAAAAAAGATTAAATAAGATCAGAAATTATATGCTTAAAAAACAGGAAAAGGGCCTGCTTACAGGCATCGATCAGATCGACGGGATAATGGGTGGGCTTAAAAAGGGCGAGATGACGGTCATAGGAGGTTGGCAGGCGATCGGAAAGACGGTCTTTGTGTTGTCTCTTATTGACAAAATATGTATTGAAGATAAGAAAAAATGCATATTGATAAGCACCCGGGCCTGTAAAGAAGATGTTATAAGAAGGCTGATACATATACATGGTAAAATAGCCGATAAAGAGATCAACGAAGAAAAGATAGATTCGGCCATAAATGATATAGATGATTCACCTTTATATATAGATGATGAGCCGGTTGTATTCCTCAGAGAATATATAACAGAGATACGAAGACATACGTTGCTGATAAAAGGTGTTGATCTTGTTGTGATCGATGACATTCAAAATACCGGATTTGGTGGGAAGAATATAGCCGAGAAAGAGGTGAATTCGCTGATTGCATTTAAAGAACTTGCAAAAGAACTTGATTGCCATGTGATAGTGACTAGAAAATTAAACTTTCAGGGGCAGGAAAGTGAGATGGGGGCTGAAAGAGAAAGACTAATTCCCCGGCTTTCTGATTTTGGGGCATATAGAGCGGTGTTAAATTATGCCGACAATATAATGCTTCTTAACCGGCCTTATTATTTTGACCTAAAAGAAGATAAACACATCGCCCATAATTACCTTGAAAAGGGATGTGTCCGCTGCCCGGGGAGAATGGACCTTTTCTACTACCCCGAATATGGTCTTTTCAGCTCCGAAAGATTAGAGGATGTCATTGAAAAAAACAATAATTAAAAGTATAATGGCAGGTAGTGACAATACATACAGGGGGGAACTGTCATGCCAAAGGGTGCAAACCAGAAACTTAAACTCTATTACCTCAGCAAGATAATGCTTGAAAAGACCGATGACGAACATATGATAACCATGCCCGAGATACAAGGCTATCTGCTTGATTACGGCGTGGAAGCCAACAGAAAGACCCTTTACGAGGATTTCGAGCTGCTTTCCGACATGGGCATAGAGATAATAGGCGAAAAGGTCGGAAGAGGGTATTACTACCATGTGGGCTGCAAGCAGTTTGAGATAGCAGAGCTGAAGCTCTTAGTAGATGCAATACAGGCATCCAAGTTTATAACCGAAAAGAAGTCGGGGGAGCTTATAAAAAAGCTTACTTCCTTTGCCAGCGAATATGAGGCTGCCCAGCTAAAGCGCCAGGTGGTCGTTTCCGGCAGGGTGAAGACTATGAACGAAAGCATCTATTATTTTGTCGATGATGTTCACAGGGCTATAAGCGAAAACAAAAAGATCACCTTCGAGTACATGAAATGGGATGCAAAGAAAAAGCTTGTTCCAAGACAGGACGAGCCCTACATCGTAAGCCCGTGGGCAATGACATGGCATTCGGAAAACTATTATCTGATAGGCTATGATGAGAAAGCCGGCATAATAAAGCATTTCCGCGTGGATAAGATAAAAAAGATCCGCGTGCTTGACGAAAAGAGAGCCGGGCGTGACAAGTTTAAGGAGTTCAACCTTGCCAAATATACCCGCATGAATTTCGGTATGTTCGGAGGTAAGCCCGTCGAAGTAAAGATCGCTTTTAAGAGCGAGCTTGTGGGTGTGTTCGTAGATCAGTTCGGCAGGAACATAACCATCCGCCCGGGCGATCAAGACGGCTGGCTTGAGGTATATGTTGAAGTTGCCATGAGCGACCAGTTTTTGGGGTGGATATTTGCACTTGGCAGTGATGTGAAGATCGTGGGGCCGGAAGATGTCGCAAAGCGTATGAAGACCCTGGCCCGCGAGGTCGGAAAAATATACAGCTAAGAAAAAGACCGATCAAGAGGGGAAAAATGATAGGTATCAGGGACAAAAAACACATAAAAATATTGTGCAGGATCATTGTTTATATCTGCGCTTATCTTTGCGTGATCGGTCATTTGGCGGATGAGGCATATGCCGATACTCAGAATCAGATAGTCAGGGTCGGTTATTACGAAAACGAAGTCTTTCAAGAGGGCGCGGGAGAAGGAGAAGTAAAGAGCGGTTATTCCTACGAATACTACCGTAAGCTTTCCGAATATACAGGCTGGGAATATGAATACGTCTACGGCGAATTCAGCGAGCTCTATCAAATGCTTCTTGACGGCAAGATCGATCTTTTGGCGGGCCTGGCAAAAAGAGACGACCGTATCGGCATTATCGGCTACCCGAATGCAAAAATGGGAAACGAATCCTATTATCTTGTCAAGTATGATGATGATATAAGTATATCGGCAGACCCTGCCACACTTAACGGATGCAGGATAGGCGTTTTGGACAGCGCTATGGTCGGCGCCCTTAATTCATTTCTTGACGAAAACAATGTCAGCGCCGAGGTCATTACATATCCGGACTACCCTCATTTGTTTGAGGCTTTTGATGCCCATAAAGTGAGCGTTCTTGCCGCGGAAAGCGACGGCGCCCATGGAAGAGATCATTACGAGGTACTGTGCGTTTTCGGCGCGTCGGATTATTACCTTTGCGTAAACATTGAAAGGCCCGATCTTTTGTCGGAACTCAATTCGGCGCAGTCTATGCTTGCTTCAGAAGAGCCCAACTATTTAAGCTCTCTAAGTGCCAAGTATTATTCCGTAAGCGTTACGGCCAGGGCTTTTTCCCAGGCAGAGCGCGAGTGGATGAATGAGCATCAAAAGATAAATATCGGTTATCTTGAAAACTATCTCCCGTACAGTGACAAGGATTCGACAGGCAATGTGACCGGCATCATAAAGGACATGGTCCCCGAGATCATGGATGTTTTGGGTATTCCGGACATAGAGGTTAATTATAAGGGGTATCAAAAATATGATGACATGATAGCCGACATGGCAGGCGGCGTGATAGATGTGGCATTCCCCGTTGGCGGCGGCCTTTATTATTCGGAGGAAAACGGTATCTATCAGTCAAATGCCGTTGTTTCATCGCCAACCGCTTTGATCTTTCAGGGTGAATACGGCAGTGCGACGACAGCGCGCTTTGCGGTAAATGAAAATAATCGCATGCACTATTATTATGTGCGTACAAACTATCCCGATGCGGAGATAGTATTCTATCCGTCTATAGATGACTGTCTTGCCGCTGTACTTTCGGGTAAAGTCGGAGCTACCACTCTTAACGGACTTCGTGCAAATGAGATCCTTAAAAACAGAAAATACAAGAATCTGATCATCCGTCAGTCAAACCACAACGACGACTGCTGCTTTGGCGTAAAGATAGGTAACGAAGGCCTGCTTAAGCTTTTGAACCGCGGTATAAATGTGCTTGGCGCGGACTATGCACAGAATATTTCGTATCGCTATACGGAAAGCTTGTATTCCTACAGCTTCTGGGATATGCTCCTCGACAATATGGCCGCTGTGGGCTCGATCCTTCTTATAATCGTTGCATTGATCGTTTTCCTTCTTGTCCGTGATATCCGCCGTACAAGAAAGGAAGTCGAAGAAAAAGAAAAAGCAAGGCAGGAGCTTGAGGAAAAAAACAGCGAACTTGCCGACAGCCAGAAGGCTTTGTCAGACGCTCTTAGGGTGGCGGAAAACGCCAACCGCGCAAAGACAGTCTTCTTAAACAATATGTCCCATGATATCCGTACGCCCATGAATGCCATAATAGGCTTTACGGCGCTTGCCGAATCCAACATCGACAATAAGCAGCAGGTGAAGGATTACCTCGGTAAGATATCCACATCGAGCGGGCATTTGCTTTTGCTCATCAATGACGTGCTTGATATGAGCCGCATCGAGAGCGGAAAAGTCACAATAGAAGAGACGGATGTACATCTGCCGGATGTTATTAATGAACTTTCGACCATCATCCAGTCAGATGTCGATTCAAAGCAGATGGAGCTTATGGTCGATGCTGCGGATGTCATACACGAAGATATCATTACAGACAAGCTGCGTTTAAAGCAGGTACTTTTAAACATCCTGTCAAATGCCGTCAAGTTTACACCTGAGGGCGGGAAGATAAGCTTTGGTGTTATGGAAAAGCCGGCAGCTGCAGAAAATGTTTCCGATTTCGAATTCAAAATCAAAGATAACGGGATCGGCATGAGCGAGGAATTTCTAAAGACGATATTTGAACCCTTCACCCGTGAAAAGACCAGCACCGTCAGCGGCATACAGGGAACGGGGCTTGGAATGGCGATAGCAAAAAATATCGTGGACATGATGGACGGAACTATCAAAGTACGATCCGCAGAAGGCGAGGGAAGCGAGTTCACCGTCACGATCCCGTGCAGGCTTGGCAGTGGGCCGGCCAAGAACGGGCCGGTTTCAGAACCTGATGATACTAATGCCGGACCTGCGCCCGCAGCCGATAATGAGTCGGCACCCGATTTTACCGGCAAAAGAGTATTGCTTGCCGAAGACAACGAGATGAATCAGATCCTTGCCGAGAATATTCTTACAAGTGTCGGGTTTGAAGTTGACATTGCAGGTGACGGAACAGAGGCCGTAGAAAAAGTAGCATCCAAAGAGGCCGGATATTACGATATCATTTTGATGGATATCCAGATGCCCCAAATGGATGGATATGAGGCAACTAACCGTATACGCGCACTTGCGGATGAGAAAAAGGCCGGCATCCCAATAGTTGCGGTCACGGCGAACGCATTTAAAGAAGACAGGCAGAGCGCTTTGGGTGCCGGCATGAACGGACATCTGTCAAAACCGTATGATATTCCGGAGATAATGAAAACATTAAAGGAATTGTTGAAGGGAAAAGAATGAATATAAAAAAGATTGGGGAACGTAAATTGCCCCAATCTTTTTTCATTTTTTTATCTTGCCCCCGTATTTTATCATGTGGTTTTTTACTGCATCAAATGTTTTGTCACTTATATAATGTTCTATACGGCAGGCGTCTTCGGCTGCCGTTTTTTCATCTACGCCAAGTCTCATAAAAAGATCTGTGAGCACTGTATGTCTTTCGTAGATGCTTTGAGCCTTTGCAAGACCTTTTTCCGTTAACTTTACAAAACCATCATCATCTTTAATTACAAGTCCTTCATCTTTTAAAAGCCCCAAAGCTCTGCTGACGGATGGCTTGGAAAAGCCAAGCTGTTCGCCTATGTCTATGCCTCGTACCGCATTGGATTTTTGTGAAAGTACATATATCGTCTCCAGATACATTTCTCCGGATTCTTGTAAAGCCATGACAGTTTACCCCCTCATGCATACGTTTGATAGTAATAATTTACCACAAAATGCATCGCTATACAATCTGATTTTCGCAGTAAGCACAGAAAAACAAAAAAAGTTTAAAAATCACTTGACACGTTAGCTTATGCTAACTATAATACAGAAAAGTTAGCGAGTGCTAACTATTCTTTTGGCAAACGGTTAGTTGAGACTAACCCGCAGAAAGGCAGGAAGGAGAATATGATGCCACTTGTATACGCAGAGGCCGGACAGCCTCAGATAATAAAAAAGATAGGCGGGAATCCGGAAATAAAAAAGCACCTTGAAGACCTTGGATTTAATGTCGGAGGTGAAGTGAGCATAGTAAGTTCGCTCGGCGAAAACCTGATAGTAAAGGTAAAGGAAAGCCGCGTGGCTGTCAGCGATGAGCTGGCAAGAAAAATAATGGTCTGAAAAAGAGGAGGAGAAGAAGTGAAAACACTAAGGGATGTGAAGATCGGAGAGACCGTAACGGTCGTGAAGCTTCATGGCGAGGGTGCTGTAAAGCGCAGGATCATGGATATGGGCATTACAAAGAATACCGCTGTCTATGTACGCAAGGTTGCGCCTCTTGGCGATCCTATTGAGGTGACGGTAAGAAATTACGAGCTGTCACTCAGGAAAGCCGATGCCGAAATGATCGAAGTAAATTAATAAAGGGAGATATAAAAAGAAATGGGTATTCGTATTGCTCTGGCAGGAAATCCGAACAGCGGAAAGACCACACTGTTCAATGCACTTACCGGTTCAAACCAGTTTGTTGGTAACTGGCCCGGTGTAACGGTCGAAAAGAAGGAAGGAAAGCTTAAAAAGCATGATGATGTGACCATCACAGACCTTCCCGGAATCTATTCACTTTCTCCGTACACTCTTGAGGAAGTGGTAGCAAGAAATTATCTTATAGGCGAACGTCCCGACGCTATCTTAAACATAGTTGACGGTACGAACCTTGAAAGAAACCTTTATCTGACAACACAGCTCACTGAGCTTGGTATCCCGGTGGTTATTGCCATCAACATGATGGATGTCGTAAACAAAAACGGCGACCAGATAAAGATCGGAGAGCTTTCACGCCAGCTCGGATGCAAGGTGGTTGAGATATCCGCGCTTAAGGGTGACGGAATAAAGGAAGCTGCCGAAGAGGCAATTAAGGCAGCAAAGAGTGGAAAGACAGTTCCGCTTCATACCTTTGCGGGCCCTGTAGAGCACGCCATTGCACATATCGAAGAGGCAGTCGTTCATGAAATGCCCGAAGAGCAGCAGAGATGGTATGCCATCAAGGTTTTCGAGCGCGACGACAAGGTTCTTGAAAAGCTGAACATATCAGATGATGTCAAGGCTCATATCGAAAACGACATCAAGGCAGCCGAAAAGGAAATGGATGATGATGCCGAAAGCATCATTACAAACGAAAGATATATCTACATTGCAGAGGTAATAAAGTCCTGCTACAAAAAGAAAAACGCAGGCGGACTTACAGTATCAGACAAGATAGATAAGATCGTCACAAACCGTTTCCTCGGACTTCCCATATTTGCCCTTATCATGTTCCTTGTTTACTGGATCGCGATGGTAGGAGTCGGTGCCCCCGCAACAGACTGGGCAAACGACGGCCTTTTCGGCGACGGATATCATCTCTTCGGTATGGACGGCGGATATAACGACCTGGCTGAAAGATATGCTGATGCATCCGCTATAGTTGACGGATATGACGCTTACGTGGAAGAAAACGGAAAAGAGCCCACAGGTGATTTCATATACACGGTGGAAGATGAAGAAACACTTGAGATCAGTGAAGAAACAGCTTCTCTTGAAGATTACGAGGAAGCAGTAAAGACACTTGAAGAGATTGGCGACGAGCCCGACCCCGCCGACTACGGAACATGGGTACCCGGTATTCCGGCGCTTGTCGAGTCTCTCCTTGACAAGGCAAATCCCGCAGACTGGCTCAGAGGCCTTATCATGGACGGTATCGTTGCCGGCGTCGGCGCAGTACTCGGATTCGTTCCCCAGATGCTCGTTCTTTTCCTTATGCTTGCATTCCTTGAGGCATGCGGATATATGGCAAGAATCGCATTCGTGCTTGACCGTATCTTCAGAAAGTTCGGCCTTTCCGGAAAATCATTTATCCCCATGCTTGTAGGTGTGGGCTGCGGCGTTCCCGGTGTCATGGCGAGCCGTACTATTGAAAACGAGCGTGACCGCCGTATGACGATCATGACAACTACCTTTATCCCCTGCGGCGCTAAGATGCCTTTCATCGGAATGATCGCGGGTGCGATCTTCGGAAAGTCACCCTGGATATCAACTTCAGCTTACTTTATCGGAATGGCAGCAATCGTTATCTCCGGTATAATGCTTAAAAAGACAAAAATGTTCTCGGGCGATCCGGCTCCCTTTGTTATGGAGCTTCCCGCATACCATCTTCCCACTGTAGGAAACGTACTTCGTTCTATGTGGGAGAGAGGCTGGTCATTCATCAAGAAGGCCGGAACCATCATCCTCCTTTCAACAATAGTGATCTGGTTCCTCAGCTACTTTGGCTTTACCGACGACGGCTTCAGAATGCTTTCCGAAGAAGAACTTGAGTTTTCCATCCTTGCCAAGATCGGTAATGGTATTGCTTGGATATTCGCGCCTCTTGGATGGGGCAACTGGCAGGCCGCTGTTGCATCTGTCACAGGTCTTGTCGCAAAGGAAAACATCGTCGGTACAATGGGTATCCTCTACGGAAGCGGAGAGCTTACCACATGGCAGGCACTTGCTCAGGCATTTACAAATATCACCGGCTTCTCATTTCTTGTATTCAACCTCCTTTGCGCACCCTGCTTTGCAGCCATCGGCGCAATCAAGAGAGAGATGAACAGCCACAAGTGGACATGGTTCGCTATTCTTTACCAGTGCGGTTTCGCATATCTTGTAGCGCTCATGATCACACAGTTTGGCGGCGCATTTACAGGCGACTTAAACGTTGTTGGCCTTATATTTGCAATAGCCGCTCTTTGCGGTATCGTATACATGCTCTTCTTCAAGAAATACAAAGAGGCAGACAAACTTACGACTATCGCTTGATTGAAAGGATGACCTATTCATGCTTGAATGGATATCTGAAAACATCGGAACAATTTTCATCAGCCTGCTGCTTATCCTCATGGTGACCGGAATAATCCGCACACTAATAAAAGATAAAAAGCAGGGCAGATCCTCCTGTGGCGGCAACTGCGCACATTGCAAAATGTGCGCAGCCTGCCATAGCCGGCATCGCGCAAAAAGAAAGAGGTCTCACTTTTTCTTGACTGCAGTATGTATTATTGGTATCATTCTATCCAAGTAAAGCTTTTCGGGAGAATAAAACCATGAAGATATATATCGATTACGACGACTGCATCTGTGAAACGGCAAGAGCCTTCAGCGTATTGGCTATGAAAATGTTTGGAAAAAACGTTCCCTACGAACAAATACGCTTTTTCAACCTTAAGGACTCATTTTCACTTACAGAAGATGAATACGAAAGGTTTATGCTTGAAGGCCATCGGCCCGAGATACTGTTAGCCTACGAAGAGACCCCCGGCGCCTCAAAGAAGATAAACGAAATGATCAACGCCGGCAATGAGATCTACATCATCACCGGCCGTCCTTACAGTTCATATGAGCCCTCCCGCCGTTGGCTGGATAACCACGGCCTTTCCCGCGCGCCCTTATTCTGTCTCAACAAATATGGCAGAGATTCCTTCATAAAAAACAGCGATTTCAACCTCGAACTCGAAGACTACTATAAAATGAAGTTCGACCTTGCTATAGAAGATTCACCCCACGCCTTTAAGTATTTCGACCACCTTCCGGATCTTAAAGTCATGGTATTCGACCGTCCGTGGAACCGCGAATGCACCTTCCCCGGCAGCAACTATACCAGATGTTATGGCTGGGATGAGGTCTCATTTTTGCCCGAACACTTGACAAAACCTCTCATATAATATAAACTCTATGAATCGCGCAAATACAAAAAAGTAAACTCACGTGATATGAGAGGGAGAAAAAATGATACAGATAATAACAGATTCGGCTTCGGATATTGTAGAAAAAGAAGCAAAAGAGATGGGCATCGAGGTGTTGCCCCTAAAAGTAAACTTTGACGGAACAGAATTTTTAGATGGGAAAACTATCAGTCATCACGAGTTTTACGAAAAGCTTATAGAGACAGATGTTATGCCGACCACCAGCCAGATACCGCCTGCGGAATTTGAGGAGGCTTTCCGCAAGGCTGTAAGCGAAGGAAAAGAAGTAGTATGCATAACTCTTTCGCAGAAGCTTTCGGGTTGTTACCAGAGCGCCGTTATCGCAAAAAATGACATTTTGGATGATATGCCAGGTGCAAAGATCGCCGTGATCGACAGCGAGAACGCATGCCTAGGGCAAAGAGTATTGATAGAGCTTGCGATCCGGCTTAGAGATGCGGGTTCATCTTTTGATGATATAACAGACACACTCGAGACCATGAAAAAAAGAGTGCGCCTTGTAGCACTCATCGACACGCTTGAATATCTTATAAAAGGAGGCCGCCTATCAAAGGGCGCAGGCCTTGTAGCCGAGATCCTTTCCATCAAGCCCGTTATCGCCGTTGAAGGCGGAGAGGTAGTAGTCCTCGGCAAGGCACGTGGCTCTAAAAACGCCAACAACAAGCTGAACGAAATAGTCGAAAAGTCCGGCGGCATCGATTTTTCGCTGCCCGTTTATCTTGCCTATAGCGGCCTCAGCACAGCGCTTCTTGAAAAATACATCTCCGACAGCTCGAAGCTTTTTGAGGAATATGTAAGCAAAAACGACCTGCCCTATTCCTGCATCGGCGCAACCATTGGCACCCATGTCGGCCCCGGCGCCATCGGCGTAGCTTTCTTTGCAAAAAAATGAGACTTGTTGCGTTTTTTTCCCCCCTGTCTGCTTTATGCAAGCAGGGGTTATTTTTGTTTTTTTTTACCGTTTTTTATGTTATAGTATTCTCATGAGGGAGGTACGCTTGTGAAAAAAGTCGATTCTACAAACGGAAAAGTAGAGTTTTGTTTCTGCGTCGATGTCAATGAAGGCTATAACAGGACCACCAGGTCCGTTTATAAAAACGAGGCAGGCGAATACTTCCTCATAGAATCCGAAGAATACCACATCGGCCCGGCATACGATTATGT
>JAEEGF010022304.1_pt1 | contig 19690 bp, 17 predicted proteins | sample 9134171 | NCBI WGS metagenome assembly JAEEGF01 (sample SAMN16246542, study PRJNA631951) | gut metagenome | biome: gut microbiome; feature: rumen; material: AP-attached | host: Bos | place: Iran: Karaj | collected 2018-10
CGTGATGCGCCCGATGCCTGTCGAAGGCGACTCCGAAAAGGTCTACAACTTCGTGAACTCCGTCGTCGGCGGCCGCATTCCTAAGGAATACATCCCGTCTTGCGACAAGGGCTTCCAGAGCTGCATGGAATCCGGTTCCTTGATTGGCTTCCCTGTCGTGGGTATCGAAATGGAAGTCCAGGACGGTGCGTTCCACCCTGTGGACTCCTCTGACATGGCGTTCCAGATTTGCGCCCGCATGGCTTTCCGTGAAGCTTACGCCAAGGCCGGTGCCCAAATTCTGGAACCGATCATGAAGGTCGAAATCCAGACCCCGACCGAATTCCAGGGCAACGTGGTCGGTAACGTCTCCCAGCGTCGTGGTTCCATCACTGGCACGAGCGAAGAACAGGGCATGACGACCATCACCGCCGAAGTCCCGCTTTCCGAAATGTTCGGTTACGCTACGGACCTCCGCTCCATGACCCAGGGTAAGGCCGAGTTCACCATGGAATTCTGCAAGTACTCTCCGGTGCCGCGTAACATCCAGGAAGAACTCATCAAGAAGTACGGCGACAAGGCTAATGCCCGCGCCTAAGACTTTCCTTTTGCTAGGAAACAGTCTACTAAGCTTAAAAAGGCCCGCTGAAAAGCGGGTCTTTTTTTAGGGCTTGCGGCTTTGTCCTACCCTGCCTTAGCCCGAACGGTTGTGTAAAACAAAAACCAGCCGACCCCTATGGTCAGCTGGTTTTTGGAATAGAAGGAGCGCCACTCATCGATCCTACCCCGCGGTTCGATCCGGCATCCCTTCTCCAGAACCAGGATTGATGTGTGGCACTAGATATAAAATACCGATTTTTTCGCCCTGCGGCGAAACTTTTTGCAAAACCACTATTCCACCCTAGCGCGTTCCAAATTAGAATAAAGCCCCTATTCCAAAATGGAGCACTTCTTTTTTACAAACAAACTTTTTTATATTCTGCGTGACGGCGTCCCGCCGTGGGGAAAAAGGAAGAACATGATTTTTAAACTTAAAGCGTCACTCCTGCTATCGGCACTTCTACTCACCGGCTGCGGGCCGCTTTTCACCACGGACGAATGCGACGAGGTCTATCACCCGATATACAAACTTGCCGACTGCCAGAAATCCACCAAAGTCTTCAAGAAGGGGACAACAACACACTACGAGCATTCCGAAGGGTTCGAATTCGACCTGACCGTGAGCCAGGATTCTACCTTCATGGACGACTGGGACGACTTTTGCGTGGTGGCAAAGGAAGAGGACCGCACAGTACTCCTCACGTCCACCTACCCCATCATGAGCGTCGAAGTAAACTTCTATGGCGGCATTAGCGTCAGCGAGGAGGAAAACAAGAAAAACCTTGTCATAAGCCACAGCATGCCGATGCACATAAGCTACGGAAACACAGGCTTCCTTGTCGAACTTGATTCCACCGGAACTCCGGAAGAAATGGGAATAGAAGGAACGGTCAGAACGCTCGATACAATCACCTTCAACGGAGTGACTTACGACAGCGTTTTCGCCATTATGGACATGGCTCACTACGACGCTCTCAACTACAATGAAAAAATTGAAAGCGACACCGCGTTTCTCTACTTTTCCAAGACTGCGGGAATTCTGAGACTAGAAACCACCGACGGGGCTTCTTTCACCATCAAGGAAGGGGGCGACAATGAATAAGTTTTCGACAGCCGTATCGCTCGCCGCACTCTCCTTGACGCTCTCTTCGTGCGGGATGTTTGGAGATGACCCCTATGTCGGAGGCGATTTTGCAAAGCTGGTGCAAAAAGAGCAGGAATGGAGCGATACCGTCAAGGTCGTTGACAGTTGGGGCATCGAGGACTCCTACGACGAGCGCATCTACAGCCACAAGCCCGAAAACTTCTATTTCGAGGCATCAGGCAGCATCAACGAAATCAATATCGATATGCGTGTCGAATGCGACGATGATGGCGGCAAGATGACCGTTTCGTGTCTCAGGTATCGCCGCGACGGCATTTGGCACTACGGTCCGGACATCGTATTCAGCGATCTTGACGGAAACAAGATGACAAGCAGCGACGGCTATACCGTGCGCATGCTGGATTCGCTTACCGTGGGCAAGAAGACGTACAAGGATGTTCTGGAATTCGATGCCACCGGCGCCGAAGAGAACTCGTGCAACTTCGACAAGTTCTATGTCGCCGCACAGGACGGGCTCCTGCGCATAGACTTGCAGGGCACCATTACTATCGAGCGGAAGCCTTAGCCTCTTTCCAGAGCTTTTGGAGGCCCTCGAGCCCCACGTCGCGCATTTCGCGGCCGGATTCTCGGACGCGCGACTCCACCACGCGGAAGCGCTTTTCGAACTTGGAGTTGGCTCGCTGGAGGGCGGTATTCGCGTTTATGCCGCACTGGAGTGCCACGTTCACGAGACTGAACATGATGTCGCCGAATTCGTCCTCGAGGCGGTCAGCGTTCTTGTTTTGCGGGGTGACCGCTTGCATTTCGGTGCGAAATTCATTAAATTCTTCTTGAGCCTTCTCAAATACAGGCTCCGAGCGATCCCAGTTGAAGCCGACCTTGGCTGCCCTGCGGATAATGTCTTGGGCCCGGGCGAGCGTCGGCATGCTTCTGCTTACTTTATCCATAGCAGAGCAGCCCGCAGTTTTTAGATTGTTCTTTTCAGAGGCCTTGATGCGTTCCCAGCGTCTGCTGACGTCGGCGGCGGTATCCACCTTGGCATCCCCGAACACGTGCGGGTGCCTGCGAATCATTTTTTCGCAAATGCCCTGCACCACATCGTCGATGTCAAAATCGCCCTGTTCCTTGCACACCTGCGCATGGAACACGACCTGCAGTAGCACGTCGCCCAATTCTTCGCACATGTGCGGCTTGTCGCCGTCCTGTGCCGCATCAATAAACTCACTACTCTCTTCTACCAGGTACGGCAAGAGTGAACGCGTATCTTGTTCTCGGTCCCAGGGGCAGCCATCGGGTGCACGCAAGCGGGCCAGTATATCGACCAAATCATTAAAGGAATACTTCATACCATGAAAGATAGAAAGTACACAACCGTTGCTACCGAGAACTATCCGCTTTTGCTAGGCTCCTCCCGTTACAAACCAAGGCAGCTCTTTGCCGTAGGTACACTCCCCGCAAGCACGTGCGTCGGCATCGCCATGGTCGGCACGCGCAGGCCGGGCGCCAGTGCGCAGGAACTCTGCCGACGCCTGGTGCGCTCGCTCAAAGGCACGCAAGCCGTTGTGGTGTCGGGACTTGCGCAGGGAATCGACAGCTATTGCCACGAAGCCGCCCTAGAGGAGGGACTCCCGACCATCGCCGTACTCGCCCAGGGCCTGGACGCCCCCATCGAGGGGAGCCGCGGGTTGCTCGCCAAGCGCATCGTCGAGGCGGGCGGAGCCCTCGTGAGCGAGTACGAAGGCGACTTCGAAAGTCGCAAGGGGACGTTCGTAAGGCGGAACCGCCTTATATCGGGGCTTTGCCAGGCGACCGTCGTGGTGCAGAGCAAAGCCCAGGGCGGAGCGCTCATTACCGCCGACCTGTGCCTCAAGGAGCAAAAAACGCTCTACGCCATCCCGGGGGACTACGACAGCGAAGTCGCCGCGGGTCCCAACAGCCTTTTGGATCGGGGGCTCGCCAAGCCCGTTTTTACTCCCGAGAGCCTGAGCCAGGTGCTCGGGCTCCCCAAGCAGGGCGGTTTGAGCCTCGAGGAACTGGACGCCACCGGATGCCACCTGAGCCCCGAGGCGACCGTTTTATTCAAGAAGGTCAACGGTTTCCGCAAAACTTTTACAGAGCTGCAGTCAGAATTTGACTTTAACACGAACGCGCTTTTAACTATATTAACAGAGCTCGAGATTGCGGGACTTGTCCACACCGAAGACAACTACCTATTCCATTTTAACGGAGCGGCATAATGCACAAGAAAATCTACATCGTCATCATAGCGATACTGTTCTTGCTCGCCAGTATGGTAGCGAACCTCATCTTCGGGCAAAGCAGCCTCCCCCGCCAGCAGAAAGTCAAAGACGAAATCGCCCAATACCAGGCACAAATCGAATCCCTGCAGGCCGTCATCGAGGGCCACAAGCAAGAAATCGATCGCCTTCAAAACGACTCCCTGTACAAGGAAAAAATCCTGCGCACACGCTACGGCATGAGCAAGGATGGCGAAAAAGTCTACCAAATGGTCAAATAAAGCCGGTTTTCATGAACTGGGGGATGTCCACATTTATTTCGAAAAATGTGGACATTTACAAACATTAACGTTAACAAAAATTATCGTTTATTTAAAAATACAGACAAAAATGCAGACAAATAATACAAATTAAGATATATTTAGGTGTACAAGGGTTAGATTAGGCAGAACAAAAGCTTCTATAAATAGAAGGGATTTTTGGGATATGACTGCAACTTTAATCACCTTGATGGACCTGGCGCAACATGGCGCTCTGAGCACCACACTGTATTCGCTAAAGCACCTGCTCGCCTATGCGATGGAGCTCGAAGTGACTCCACACGCCGTGCAGATCGCGAACGCCGTGGCCGCCACCACCGTTTAACCAAACTTTCTTGATTTTTTAAAGACGACGCCTTGGCTTACGCCATTTTGGAGGCGTCGTTTGTCGTTACCTCGACCTTGCCCGCAAAGTAGCTGTAGGCCGCGGGCACAATGAAGAGCGTCATGAACGTCGCGAACGTAAGACCGCCTGCAATGGCAATGCCCATGGCGACGCGACTCGGGGTGCCGGTGACAATCAGCGGCACCGCGCCCAACACTGTCGAAAGGCTCGTCATTAAAATTGGGCGGAAGCGGCGTTCCGCCGCCATCCGAGCCGCCTCGAGCTTGCTACAGCCCCGGCTCGCCGCAATCTGGTTTGCAAATTCCACAATCAGGATGCCGTTCTTTGTCACGAGCGCGATAAGCAATATGAGCGCAATCTCGCTGAAGATGTTGAGAGTCTGGCCGGTAACGAACAGACAAACGAGAGCCCCTGCCAAGGCAAGCGGAACCGTAAAAAATATCACAAAGGGTGCACGGAAACTTTCGAACTGCCCTGCAAGTACCAGGAACACAAGCGCAAGCGCAAGCAGGAACACGATGTAGAGTCCGCTCGAGCTCTCTTCGAATTCCTTAGAGGAGCCACTCAAGGTGGTGCTCACGTTCGGGTAGTCCTTCAGGAGGTCCTTCGCGATGCGGCGCATTTCCTCGACACCGTCGCCAATCGTTTTGCCGGGCACAAGCCCCGCCTGGATGGTGGCCGCACTGAAACGGTTGTATCGCGGGAGCGACGGCGACGCGGACCTTTCGGAATAGGTGATGAAGTTGTCGAGGCTCACTAGCTCGCCCTTGCCGTTTTTCACCGTGAGCATGGAAATATTCTCGGGCGTACTGCGATACTCGTAGCCTACCGCACCAATGATGTCGTACTGGCGGCCGTCCTTGTAGAACTCCCCGTAAGTCTGGTCGCTAATGGCAAGCTGCACCGCCTGGGCGATGTCGTTCACCGAGACGCCTTCCTCGTTGGCCTTGTCGCGGAGAATCTCGATGTGGAGTTCCGGCTTGGTAAAACGCAGGTTCGTGTTCACGACGCTAAAGATGGGGCTTTTGCCCGCTGCCTCCTCGAACTTGGGCACGAGCGTGCGGAGAATCTCGATATTCGGCGCCTGCAACACGAACTGCACCGGGAGGCCGCCGCGTTGCGTGCTGATGCTCTGCGGTTCAAAAACCATTACGCGCAAATCGGGATATTCGTTGCCAAGCACCTGAATACTGCGGGCAATTTCGCTCTGCGGGCGGCGTGCATCCTTGTCGTCGTTCAGGAATATGCGCATTCTGGAGTTGCCCGCATTCCACGCGCCCGCCTGGATTTCGGTGTACTCGTTAGAATCCATGAGCGCGATGACTTCTTCGGCAAAGGCATCGGCCATGCGCTTGGTGCGCGAGAGCGTCACGCCTTCGGGCATGTTCAGGTTCACCATGACCGCATTGGAGTCTTCCGTCGGGGCCATTTCGCTGCTCATGTTGTTGAAGCAGAAATAGGCTGTCAAAAGGAGCCCCGCCACCACCGGGAACAGCAGCAAGCGGAACTTGAGGAATGCGCCCAGCAGCACCGAGTAGATGCGATTAAGCCCATCGAAGAAGGGTTCCGTGAGCCTGAAGAACGCGCCCTTCTTTTGGTTTTTCAAAAACTTGGAGCAAAGCATCGGAGAAAGAGTGAGGGCGCAGAGTGTCGAGAGGAACACGGTACCGATCATCACTGCGACGAACTCGCGGAACAAGAGCCCAGTAGTCCCGCCAAGCGCAAGCACCGGAACAAAGACCGCCATCAATACGACCGAAGTCGCAATCACCGCAAAAAAGATTTCGTTGGTGCCTGCGATGGCCGCCTGCTTGGAACTCATGCCGGATTCAATCTTGTGATAAATGTTCTCAACAATCACGATGGCGTCGTCGACCACAAGGCCAATCGCAAGGACCATCGCAAGTAGCGTGAGCACGTTGATACTGAACCCGCACAAGTAAAGCACAAAAAAGCTACCCGTAACAGAAACCGGCACCACCACCATGGGGATAAGCGTCGTACGCCCTTGGCGGAGAAACGCAAAGATAATCGCAATCACAAGCAAGAACGCGATAAAGATGGTCTCCACCACTTCCTTGATGGAAGCTCGAATATTGATGGAGGTGTCGCGGCCGTAAAGGACTTCGACGCCTTCGGGGATTTCACGGCGAATATCCTCTACGCGTTTATAGAACTCGTTGGCGATTTCCACATGGTTGCTACCCGGTTGCGCCATCAGGGCAAGTGTGATGGAGTTCTTGCCGTTACGGCGGAACCCGGTACGCGTATCTTTCGGTTCGTAATGGATATCCGCCACGTCCGAGATGCGGATGACGGTACCGTCGGCGGCGGTCTTTACAGCGATGTCCGCAAACGCACTAGGGTCGAGAATGCGGCCCAGTGTGCGGATAGAAAGCGTCGTCTCGCTGCCCTCGATAGAACCGGAGGGCAGTTCCAGGTTGCCGCGCTTGAGCGCCGCCGACATCTCGGCACCCGAAACGCCAAGTGCCTGCAGGCGCACCGGGTCAATCCACAGGCGCACCGTCGGGCGCTTCTCGCCCCATATCGCGACTTCCGACACACCGTTGATGGTCTGCAGGCGTTCCTTCACAAAGTTATTCGCGATTTCGGAAACTTCCATCGGGTCGAGCTTGTCGCTCACAAGGCTCACCATCAATATCGGGTCGTTGTCGCTGTCGCTCTTGTACACTGTCGGCTCGTCCACGTCGTCGGGGAGCCTGCGGCGCACACGGCTCACGCGGTCACGGATTTCGTTTGCCGCAGCCTCCAGATCCATGCCTGTCTCGAATTCGATGTTGATGAACGAGAACCCGTCACGGCTCGTGGAGGTGAGCGCCTTGATTCCCGAAGCGCTGTTGATGGACGCTTCCAAAATTTCGGTGACTTCGGCCTCCACCACGGCGGCGTTAGCGCCGGGGTACGAGGTACGCACCTGGATAAGCGGGTAATCTACGTTGGGGTATTCGCGCACGCCAAGATTCGTTGCCCCGAAAAAACCGAGCAGCAGAATGACGAGCGCCATCACGGTCATGAGCACCGGGCGGCGGACTGAAAGGTTCGCAACACTCATCCGGGGTTACTCCACCTCATAATTGACACTATGGCGGATTTCACGCACGCGCACGGCGGAGCCTTCGCGCAGGCTGATAAGGCCGGAGGTGATCACGGAGTCGCCCTCATCAAGGCCTGCGGTCACGTTCACCGCGATGGGTGTCCTGAGCCCGGTCTCGACACGCTTGACCGTCGCCTTGCCGCCCTTGACCACAAACACATAGGCGCCGTCCTTGTCGAGCGTGAGCGCTTCCGAGGGAACACTCATGACGGGAACACTGTGCTGCGTAAGCGGGACAGTCACCTTGGCGAAGCCACCTGCCAAAAGTTCCCCCTTGGCGTTGTCGACCTCGACCATGATCTGGCGGGTACGACTGCTCTCCGAGATGGTGGCGTCGAGCGCCTTGACCTTGCCATCTTTTTTGAAATTGCGTTCCTGGTCCAAAACTTCGACAGCATCGCCCACCTTGACCGCAGAGGCAAAACGCTGCGGCAACGCAAAAACCGCCTTGAGCCGGTTCACTTCGCTGAGTTCAGCCACCCTGGCGCCCGCCGTGAGCCATGCGCCCACAGAAACGTCGACAAAGCCGAGCTTGCCTCCAAACGGAGCGCGGACCTCGGTCTTCTCGATTTGCGCCTTGATGAGTTCCGTGTTCGCCTGCGCCGACTGCAAACTCGCCTCGGCGGCTTCCAAGTCCTCCTTGGTGGCGCCATCTTTTTCAAAAAGGTTCTTAGTGCGGTTGTAACGCTGTTCCGCCAGCGCCTTGTTGGACTCCGCCTGCTTGAGCTGGGCGCGGAGTTCGGAGTCGTCAATCTTAGCGAGGAGCTGCCCCTTGGAAACGCGGGCGCCGTCCTTCGCCGAAAGTTTTACCAGGCGACCCGATGTAGCCGCTGAGAGGGCGACACTGTTCATGGGCACCAAAGTCGCCATGGTCTGGTATTCCCGTGCCTGTTCGCTCAACGTGGCTATATAAACTTCAACGGCGACTTCGCGAGCGCCGCGTCCGCCTGGGCCCTTGCCCCCAGGTCCGTCCTTGGGAGCCTTGGAGCCGCCTTCATCGCCACCCGAACAGGCGACCACGAAACAAGCACATAAAAAAGCAAATAAAAAGTATTTCATACAAATTGGTGGTTCAATGCACCATTTAGATGTCTTATGGGCAGCAAAGGTTGCCATTAAAATTTCACATTCACATTGAGCCCGCTGCCGTCTTCGTAAAATTCGGGCAAAAACTCAATATTTTCGCTAAAGGACTTGCTTGAGGTCTTGCGGTAGACGCGCACCGCATCCAAAATCGAGACTACGCGGTTCAAAATCAAAGCGCCCACTGAAGCCTGGAACACTATGCGGCTTATGCGGTAATGACGCATGCGGCTCTGGAACTCGTCCATGTGCTCCGTCGTCTCGGGATTGTCGCTTGCGCCCCAGTCCCACTGGATACTCTCGTCGAACTCCTCGTCTATCGCCTTGCCCGAGCGGAGCATCGCCTGGTTGTAATCCTCGTCCATGTCGGGCGACGAGTTCTGCCCCGCAACACCACTGCGGCTGCGGTAGTCGCCCACCGTGTTGAGCATCGACACGCTCTTGCTAGAACTGGTGAGGCCCGCATGACGCACCGCGTAACTGTGCGCCGAGGTGATGTAGCGCTCGCCTATGTAATAGGAACTCACCGCGGTGAGCCAAAGCCCAATGTCGGCCCACAAGAACGGACGCACCAGGCTCTTTTCGCCCAAATAGAGTTCGCCCATACCCGGCAAAAGCGCCGAGGCGCCTATCGCCAAAAATACGTTCTTGTCCTTGTTTTTGCTGACGCTCTCGTCAACCGAAATCACCACCTGCGAAAAAGCGGCGACCGCGGTCAAAAGTATGGCGAGAATAAAGCGCATCCAAACCCCGGCTAGAATCCTATACGTGCCTGAGCACCCACGTCAAAGCCGTCGGTAAAGCTCATGTAGCTGTCAAAATGCAAGCGGTCGTACCACGAGAGCTCCTCGGAATAGAGCGACTTGTTGTGGGAATGCGCAGTAAACGCGGCGTCCACGGCAGAAATCAGGTGGTTCAAGATGATACCGCCAAAGAACCACGCCTGCATGTCGGCGTAGTCGTTCGCCTTGCCGCGCATGTCGCGGTATTCTTCCTGACGGCTCGACTTGCCCAGGGGAACGGTCCCATTCTCGGGAGAATCCGTCTGCAGTTCCAGGTTCAATACCACTTCCTCGTCGGTCACGTCGTCCCAGCCCAGCACGTAGGCGTCGTCGGCAATCTGCTGGTAAATCGTGGAAACGTCATACACGTCCTTCAGGGCGTCAATTTCCTCGCCCAACGGCTTTTGGTCGCTGAACTTGTTCAAGTGGTTCTTGTCGTCCTGGAAGAGCTGACCCTTGACGTAGCAGCCGTAGCTGTTGGCCGTGCCGTAGAGGGCCTCGCAGAATCCCTCGCGGGAGCTCATGTAGCGGTTCTCAAAACGGGACTCCTCGGTCTCGTCGGCGAGCTGCTTGTAAATGTTGCGCATCTTGACTTCGTACTGGCCAATGGAGTAATGGCTCTTAGCAAACTTCTTGTACTTGTCGACCTGGTCGTTGTACTTGTGTACCGAGAAGTAGTACCAGCTGCCCCACAGGGCTGCTTCCAATGCCAGATAGACGCCGCCACGCACATAGGTGAACGTGGAGCCGCCCGTATAGAGCTGCCCGCTGCCCGGAATCACAAGGGACATGAACATCGCCTTGCGCGGGCTCTTGTACTTGCCCTTCATCTCGTCGATGCCGTGTACCTTGGAGACCTTCACTGGACCCAGCAGGTCGCGGCGGCTCATGCTACTGGAGGAAGGCGCTTCTGCGACGACCGAGGAACTGGAAAGGGCGGCAAGCGAATCGCGCTTTTTGGCCTCTTCAATCGCAGCATTGATAGCGGCTTGTTTCTGGGCCGCATAATCTACGACCGCCGAATCGGCTGTCGATGCCGAATCAACCACAGCGGAATCGGCAGCTGCAGAATCTGCCGGAGCGACCGGGCCGCGGTCGGCGGGCGCCTCGATGGAACTGGAAGAGAGCTCGGCAGAACTGCTCGCAGGGGCCTCAACGGAACTGGAAGAACTGACAGCTACGGAACTACTCAACACGGCGACGCTCGAAGAACTGGCGGCAACACTGGAGGAGCTCGCAGGGGCAACCACGGCGCTGGACGCCGGAACCACGGCGGAACTCGCCGGGGCCTCCTGGGCGGCGACTTCTTCCTCGAATTCAGCAAAGAGGTCCCGGGGCTGGGCAAAAGCACCCTGGGCCAAGACGAGACCCACAAACAAAGGTAAAAGAGCAAACTTGCGCATATACCCATAAAATAGAAAAATGAGCTATAAAAAAAGAACCGCCCCCATAGGGAGCGGTCCAAAAGTTCCGGCGTCAGCGAGAATTACTTTTGGTGCTGCGCACCATCCGTAGCTGCACCTCGGTTTGCTACTTCTCGGCAACAACCCAAACCTTGACCTGTGCTTCAACGTCGCCAAAGACCTTGACAGTCACGGTGTAGACACCGAGCTGCTTGATGGGTTCAGCGAGGTCGATCTGAGCACGGGAAACCTTGACACCGGCCTTCGTGATGGCGTCAGCGATGTCAGCAGCGGTCACAGAACCGTACAGACGTTCGCCTTCCACGACACGGCGTTCGAGGTTCACAGAAACCTGGGCGAGCTTGGCAGCCACATCGCCGGCAGCGGCGAGTTCCTTCTGGAACTGAGCTTCGAGAGCAGCGCGGTTGGTTTCGATCTGAAGCTTGGCTTCTTTGGTTGCACGAACAGCGAGCTTGCGCGGGAAGAGGTAGTTACGGGCATAGCCGTCCTTAACCTTCACGACGTCGAGCATCTTGCCCAAGTGGGGAACATTGGCCTTAAGAATAATTTCCATAGTCTAGTTCCTCCTATTAGCGCATGCTGTCCGAAACGAACGGGAGAATAGCCATCTGACGAGCACGCTTGATGGCCTCGTTCAGCATACGCTGATACTTGGCGCTCGTGCCGGAGATACGGCGCGGAATGATCTTGCCGCGTTCAGAGATAAAGCGACGGAGAGTCTTCTCGTCCTTGTAGTCAATGAACTTGACATTGTTTTCCGTGAACCAGCAAGTCTTCTTGCGGCGAATACGCGGAGCCTGTTTCTTGTCTTCAAAAGCCATTATTCAGCCTCCCCTTCTTCTGCGTCGACCGGGATGATTTCCTCGGTAGACTGAGCCATGTCCTTGTTGTAGACGATTTCGCTCATCGGATAATCCGCGAGGGTCATCCAGCGGAGGGCGTTCTCGTTCAGCTTGAGGGCAGCTTCCATGTTAGCTACCACAGAGGCTTCGGCCTTGTAGTAGAAAATCACATAGTAGCCGTGCTGGCGCTTGTTGATGGAATAGGCGAGCTTGCGCTTGCCCCAGTCGTCGCGACGGAGAATTTCACCGCCGCCGTTGGTGATCATGGCACCGATGTTCTCGACTTCAGCGTTGATGGCGTCGTCAGAGATCATAGCGTCGATGATAACCATCGTTTCGTATTGTCTCATAATGAGTCCCTTTGGTCTATCGCCCGAGAACCGACATTGGCCCCGGGAGGGTTCCGATTAAAATCGGTAGCGGCAAATATAGCAAAAATTTCAGTTGAACCAAGGGTGGCGGTCGGGAATTAGTTAAATTGTGGAACATGAAAATATCGGACCGGGCCTTGGGCTATTTATCGTTTTTGGCGCTCATTTGCATAATTGCGGGCGTCTCTTACGGCATGTACCGGGCCCACCATGAGGTCACCCCCATAGCCCTGGTCGACTTTGACGAACTCGGCACCCTGCAGCCCGAGGACGTGGTCGTGGTCCGCGGCTACAAGGTCGGCACCATCGGTTCCGTCACCTGGCTCGGCGACCGCGCCCGCGTGCAAATCAAGTTCGACGAACCGCTCGTCATCCGCGAGGGCACGCAGTTTCACAACATCAACTACGCCCTCATGGGGCAGCGACGCCTTGAGATCATCCCCTCAAAAACCGGTAAAGTCCTCCCCGAGGACTTTGTCCATACCGGATATTTCGAGCCGGGAATCGCCGAGGCCCTCCGCTACATGGAGTCCGTCAACGAGCAAATCACCTACGTGCGCGAGGCCGTGATGCTCATCGCAAACGGGGACTCCACGCACGAGTCCGCCAAGGAGAAGTACGAGAACATCATGGCGGCAGTCGAGGGCATCCTCGAGAACGCCGACAAGAACATTAGCCGCCTTCAGCCCAAAATCAAGCAGGTCCTTACGCAGATCAACGACGCGAGCAACACGCTCATCGACGTGACGCACCAGGCCGACACCGCCGTCAAGACCGCGGCAGAAGCCGTCAACGAGAAGCTCGCCCAGGCCGACAGCATCGTCAAGATCCTCTCGGAGGGCACCGCCAAGGCAAGCCAGACCATCGCCGAAATTGAGAGCAACCCGACCCTGAGCAAGCTCATGAACTCCAACGAGGCCGTCGAGAAGATCGAGGACTTCATCAAGAAGGTGAACGCCCTGGTGGCGGCCATCGATACCAAGGGAATCAAGATTTACGACGAGAACGGGAACCAAGTCAAACTCGTCACCTGGAAGAACATCAACCTGATTGGCGACAAGGCTCGCGACAAGGCGAAGGAACGCGCCGAGAAGGGTGAAAGCCTACCTGGCTCGGAACCCGAGTAATATGGACATCTCGCAGCTTCCCGGGCTCGGTCCCAAGCGCATGGAGGCCCTCCGCAAGGCGGGGCTCTGTTCCTTTGCCGACCTGCTGTACAATATCCCCCGCACCTACCTGGACCAGACCAAAGTCACGCCCATAGGCAACTGCCGCGTAGGCGAAAAGGTCGTGCTCATCGGGACCATCAAGCGGGCGGGCGTGGTACGCGGGAGGCGTTCGCGGTTCATGGCGACCCTCACCGACGGCACAGGCGAAATTCAGCTCCTGTTTTTCCAGGGGACCAGCTGGTGGGCGCGCCGCGTCAAGAACGACACACGCTGGCTCGTGACGGGCCAGGTGGGTGACTACCGCGGGCTCCAGATGACGCACCCCGACATGCAGCCCTTTGACGACGACGAGGAATTCAGCGGCTGCATCCAGCCCGTGTACCCCATTAGCGAGGCATGCCGCGAAGCCCGGATGGAACAGAAGTTCTTCCGCGGCCTCTACAAGACGATTTTCAAGTTCCCGGACCTCACCCTCCCGGGACTCTGCCCCAAGGAACTCACCGACTACCTGCACTTTGCGCCCGTAATGGAGAACCTGCGCACGCTGCACCAGCCCAAGGACTTCCCGAGCATTTACCGCGCCAAGCGCGAAATGAAGGTGCTGGAGCTTTTGCCCTTTTGCCTGCGCATGGTCAAGCGCCGCGAAAACCAGAAGCAACGCGGGCACGAGCGACAGATTGACCTCGGCACCGTGATGGCTGCCCGGGCGAGCCTCCCCTTCGAGCTCACCCGCGGGCAGGAGGTGGCCCTCGACACCATCGTCGAGGGGCTCAACGGCAAAAAACAGTTCCATGCGCTTTTGCAGGGAGACGTGGGCTGCGGCAAAACCGTGGTCGCGATGCTTGCGATGATGGCAGTGTGCGGCGGTAACGGCGCCGGCAACGGGATGCGCGAGCAGTGCGCCATGATGGTGCCGACCGACATTTTGGCGCGGCAGCACTACAAGTCGCTCAAACCCTTTTTTGACGCCGCAGGTCTCAATGTCCGCCTCCTGGTGGGGGCTACCCCCGCCGCCGAGAAGAAGGTTATTCTAGGCGAACTCCAGATGGGGCTATGCAACGTGGTCATCGGGACGCACGCCCTCTTTAGCAAGGACGTGTGCTTTGCAAAGCTCGGGCTTGTCATCATCGACGAACAGCATCGCTTTGGCGTGGGTCAGCGCGAGGCGCTGCTCGCCAAGGGCGACTACCCCGACATGCTGGTGATGAGCGCGACGCCGATTCCGCGAAGCCTCGCCATGACGCTCTATGGGGACTTGAAAGTCATCAGCATCAAGGAAAAGCCCGCGGGGCGCAAGCCTATCCGTACCCGCCTCGTCCCGGCGGAAAAACGCGACGACATGAAGAAGTTTATCTGCAACGAAGCTGCCCGCGGCAACCTATGCTACTGGATTGCTAGCCGCGTGGGGGCCGACGACGAGGGCGGCGCCCGGAGCGTGGACGAGATTGTTGAGGAACTGCGGACGTTCATCAAAAGCAAAGCGGGCTCAAACGGCACGGGAAACGGCGCCGATTTAAAAGTCGCGGGAGTTCACGGTCAGATGGCCGAAGCGGAGCGCGATGAAATCATCGCGCAATTCGCGGCGGGCAAAATCCAGATTCTCGTGGCGACAACCGTCATTGAGGTGGGCGTGAATGTGCCCGCCGCGAACCTGATGGTCATCGACCAGCCAGACCGTTTCGGCCTCGCGCAGTTGCACCAGCTGCGTGGCCGTGTAGGCCGCGGCGACGCCCAGGCATGGTGCTTTTTGATGATACCCGAAGGCGACGCCGCCGAAAGCAGCATGGAACGACTCTCGAAATTCTCCGTCACCGAAGACGGTTTTGAAATCGCGGAACTCGACCTGCAGACGCGCGGTGCGGGCAACCTCGAAGGAAACGAGCAGAGCGGCGCATGGGTGTTCCGCTGGTTCGACTGGATTGCCGACCAGGAACTCATCAGCCAAACGCTCGAGACCGCCGACCACATTCTAAAAGACGCTTCGGCATTCGACGAAAGTGCCCGCGAAAAGATACAGGCCTGGTACGACGAAAAGCCCGTCATCAATGCAGACGGCGTACACTAATCCTGCAAAGAAAAGCGGACTTTCACACCCGCTTAACAATAGTTTAAAGAAGATTCGTAAACGTCCCGACCACAAGCGCGAGCAGTACCACGTTCAAGAAGAACATCGCGCGGCGCACAATCAAGAAGAATACAGCCTGCCAATGCAATACGTGGTCCGTCGGGTCCACCAGTTCCTTGAACGCCAAAAAGATGTTGATGCATCCGGTAAGGACCATCATCAAGGCCCCCGGGAAATATCCTTCTCCCCAGACCATCGCAGTCACAACGGCACCGCCGATTATCGCCAGCAAGCCGATGACGATTTCGACGCGGAGGAACATATTCTTCATTTGGCGCGCCCTGGCACGTCTCGCTTCGCGTTTATCCGGCTCGTTTGTCATGATGGGCTCCTGCTACAGTGAATACGTCGTCGTGATAGAGAAATGCGGTTCGTGCTTGCGCGCCCCGTTCATCGGGAAGCTCACGTCCACCTTGTTCACCAGGCGGCTGATGGACTTGGTCTGCACAAAGCGTGCGCCCAGGCCAAGCACGTAAATCAAGTCTTCGCGGTTGATGTCCATCAGGTCCCACGCGGTCTCGCCCACGCTCGCGAAGCCAACAAACACGGGCACCAGCGTGAGTATTTCGAAATCCGGGAACCAGCGCTGTTCGACATTGCCGTACACGCGCGCCTGGCCAGTATAGAATCCGGTCGGGAATCCGGCAAAGCCTTCCGAGCCGCCCAGCGAAAGCTGGTAGCCGTACCGCGCGTCGTCAAAGACGTCGACCTGGCCCTTGACCACCGTAGAAAGCATGTTGCTCGGGTGGAAGATGTATTCGCCAAACACCTTCCCAAAAAAGTCCCTGCGCTCGCCGTGATCCAGGTAGAAGTACGTCTGCGTCGAGAGGTTCAAGTGGTGGTGGCGACGCCCCAGGTAAAGGTTCGTCCAGAAGTCGAGACGGATGTCGTTGTCGGCGGCACCGAGCTGCTCGTAGTTCTTGGAAACCTGCGCCTTGAGTTTCCAGCCCTTGTCCACGTCCTCGGTCCACTTCGCGTTGTGGTAGTTCTTGATTTTCTCGTAGCGGAGATTCGAGTACTCGACATAGGCGCCCACGCGGGAATCCTTGCGTTCCGGGAGCCATTCGTTCCAGGCACTGGCGGAATCGATGGCATACGCGCTTTCGCCGTCGGCAAACAGGTAGCGGAAAAGCTTGCCTTCGCGCGCCGTAGTCCTCCGGTAGTCATACGTTCCCGCCACATAGAACTTGCGCTGCGTCCCGCCAAAAGAACGCCCGAGATGGAAGGAGAGCGAGTCGTCGATAAAGTCCTCGACCTTCATGAGTTCGACGGTCTTGTCGCCGTTATATTCCTGCAGGTTCAGGGAATCAAGCGGTTTGTCGGTAGAATAGGAGGCCGCTCCCGGAGGCATGTCGCCGCTCCCGTAAAAGTAGGCGAAGCGCTGGTTCTTGAGGCCGGCAATCGTATACGCCCACTGGTTCACGCTACGGCTCAGGAACGGGCGGTACATCTTCCAGCTCGCGAGGTAGCCGTCGGTGTTGTAGCTGTACAGAAAGTCCAAGTGGTTGTAGCGCAGCAAGAAGTGCGGGGCGCCGTATTCCACCTGCCACATGTCGCGGAACTCGTCGTGGCCGAAGTAGAAGCCCAGCAGTTGCCCCAGCCCGAGGAAGTTGCTTTCCTGTACGCCGATTCCCCAGTTCAGGTTGTCGTACGTCCACTCGCTTCCCGAAAAGCCGAAGCTGACCGGGACCGTCAAGGTCCAGTTGTCGCTCGTGTGCACGTTCGCGATGTTCTTGCCGCTATCCTGCACCACGGTAATGCTCGCGTCGCTCAAAAAGCGCTGGTCGCGCAAAAAGCGTTCCGATTCGAGCATCAGGTCGAGGTTCACGTAGTCGCCCTCGTTGAACAGGAGCAGCTTGCGGACGGTATGCTCGCGGGTCTCGATATGCACCCAGTTCAAAAAGTCGTAGGCCAGCTTGTCGTAGCGGGTATGCACACGGGAGTCGTCGAACACATCCCCGATGTCGTAGCGGATTTCATCTACACGGAACACGGCCGAGGAATCAGTTTCTTGAGCCGTTGCAGCAGAAAAAAGCAAAAAAAGACAAATTAACACGTAAAAAGGCACGGTCACAATATAGCAATAACTCTTCCCCCCACGTGCCTTTTTTACTACATTTGGAGCCGGGTAGCGGATGGCCGCCGGCGAAAGCTGGAGGAAAGTCCGGGCACCACAGGGCAGGATGCTGGATAACGTCCAGGCGCGGAAACGCGACAGACAGTGCAACAGAAAGCAAACCGCCAGGTTCGGGCGTAAGCCTGAGCAAGGTAAGGGTGAAACGGCGAGGTAAGAGCTCACCGCATTCCTGGTGACAGGGATGGCACGGTAAACCTCATCCGGTGCAAGACCAAGCAGGTCTCCGTCCGCAAGGACCAGTCGCTGCCCGCGGCTGTTGGATTCCGGGTAGGTCGCTTGAGGCGGTCGGTAACGATTCGTCCAGAGAGATGGTCATCGCCCCGCAAGGGGTACAGAACCCGGCTTATAACTACTCAATATGGAAACCCCCGCTAATCGCGGGGGTTTTCACTTGTATGGGAGACCGTTCGCGCTTCATTCTAGCATTAAATTTCTCCGGCATGCGCTCACTTTCGCCTTCGACGGCTCGTCAATACGAGCCCCCTACGGCTCACAGGAGACCGCTCATTCGACGGCTTGTTAAATAAACCTAAGCCGAGTGCAGCAGCAACAAGCTTGCTTGTTGCTATTGCTGAGGCGCCGGTTTATGCGATGAAATCGCAATACAAGCCGCCTCCGGCTCACGGGAGTTCGCGCATCCACGTTTAGTGTACGCTACTGTTCGTCGTTGTAGAACGGCACGAGTTCCACGCGGCGGTTCTTCGCACGGCCGGCCTTCTTCTTGTTGTCGGCAATGGGCTTCGTGGGCCCGAATCCCTTCGCACGCAGGCGTTCCACAGGAATCCCCTTACGGATAAGGTAATCTACCGCCGACTGGGCACGGCCCTGCGAGAGATTCATGTTGTACTCTTCGTCGCCCACGTTGTCCGTGTGGCCCTGAATCTCGAGGTTCACCTCGGGGAACTTGTTCAACAGCGAAACAATGTCGTCCAGGGTCTTGAAACTCGGCTTGGTAAGCACGGTCGACCCGCTCTTGAAGTTGATTCCCTTCTTGAGGCGTTCCAGGTCTTCCCTCTTGTTCACGGGGCAGCCCTTCTTGTCTATCTTCACGCCGCGGAGCGTATTGGGGCACTTGTCCTGGTAATCGGGCACGCCGTCCTTGTCGGTATCCATCGGGCAGCCGGTCGTATCCACGGGAATTCCCTTCCCTGTCGCCGGGCACTTGTCGTTATCGTCGGCAACGCCGTCACGGTCCTCGTCCTTCGCGCATCCGGTCGAATCAACGCCGATGTTCGGGAGCGTGTTGGGGCACATATCCTGGTAGTCGGGCACACCGTCCACGTCAAAGTCGCGCGGGCATCCCGTAGTATCCACGGTTATACCCTTCGGGGAATCCGGGCACTTGTCCAGGTCATCCGAAACGCCGTCCTCGTCAACATCAGACATCGGCAGCACCTTCACAAACGACTCCGTCTTCTCGAGCGTATCGACCTTCACAACAGTATCCACATGCACGACCGTATCGACCTTGAACAAGGTATCCACCTTCGCAACCGTATCCTGCGGCGGCAGTCCCTCCGGGCATTCACGTTCCGGAGCCTTCTCCGCACCGCCGAAGTACCAGGTGAGCAATCCGGTGAACGCGTAGGTCGCTACCGGCACGTAGCCGTAAGTCTTTACGTAACCCTTCTCGTCCTTGTAGGTAATCGTGTAGTCCTCGACACCGCGCATTTCCTCCGACTTGCTGCGGCCGAAGTTACGCATGGAGCGTACCGACAGGTCGAGACCGCCCGCGATATCCACGCCGAACGGAGTGTGCAGGCGGATACCCGGCGTAAGCGTCATCGGGTCCTCAAAGAAATCAATCGGGTACTTTTCGCCTTCTACGCGGAACTCGCCGGAAAATTCAACAAACGGGATAATCCACTCCGTCATGAACCAGTCAAGGCCCGTCGAGTAGACTACCGTGTTCGAGCCCAGGTTCGCATACATGAACCCGCCCTCCAGGTTGAACCGCAGGGGAACGTCGCGCTTGGTAAAGTCGAGAGTCATGATGGCGTGAGCCCCCACCACGACTTCATCTGCGGTATAGGGATTGGTATATCCTTTATCCTT
>JAEEGF011699441.1_pt1 | contig 19690 bp, 18 predicted proteins | sample 9134171 | NCBI WGS metagenome assembly JAEEGF01 (sample SAMN16246542, study PRJNA631951) | gut metagenome | biome: gut microbiome; feature: rumen; material: AP-attached | host: Bos | place: Iran: Karaj | collected 2018-10
TGTATAGATGATCATCCTTCGATGTGGCGCATTAGGCAATGATGAATCATACCATACTTTTGATATCATTCCATGGGGTACATCATGGTCAATATAGTCGTTTGTTACACCACCACTGATTATAAAGAAATTGAGATATTCATCTCCATCTCTCACCACATTGTTATTTGAAGGGTCCAGAGTTTGTTCATCATCAACATCAAAGTAGTAAGTATATATGTCTGGGCGAAGAGGTTTTGTAGTATAGGTCCAAACTCCACCGGATTGTACCATTTCATGCTTCCCTAGTTTTCTGAAATAACTTACTGGCGTATAGATAGGTGTGCCATCAGGGATGAAGCTCCCATATAGATATACATCATCGGCGTCACTATCTACAAACGTAAATGTCACTGAGTTATCTTTGTTGATAACAGGTTCTACAGTTTGGCCAGCAAGAGGCATCGCTGAAAACGACAAATAACAGAATATACTGAATTGGATGATATGTCTTAATCGATGATTCATTTTGCTATTACTATTGGATCAAACATCTGATAATTAGTGATATCCTCTTGAGATGGCTCAATGAGATAAACACGGATATTATTATGTGAAGCCACAAATTGCTTCAATGCTGTGGAACTTGTTTTCATTCCAACTTGAACTTTATCGTTGACGCATGCAATACTTTGTTCGGCAACCGACACTTTGTCTTCGTCATCGTCTAATGCAATGATTGAGATTTGGGGGTTGACAAGAGACAACATCAACGGGAACTCACCCCACCCACAATTGATAACGACTGCATCTGTCGAACTATTGTCATCATCAATCCATTGTTTAAAGTATTGATAACGCTTCAAACGTTTTTTAACGGATGAGAATACTTCGATACCACGATATCTATAATGGTCAAGTATGAAGCCTTTGAAATATGATGTCGACTCTTTACGCTTGCGAATCTGCTCGAAGCTTGTTACATATTGTTGATGGATTAGTTTCGTTTTCTCTGTATAATCTTTGCCCCAATTGAGGTTGCCATAATGGATACGTTTGTCAACTATGAGTGTAATGTCTCCAGGATAAGTGCAAACAGTATAGCGAGGAAATACGTGATTTACTCCGTGAAGATACAGAGGAAGGATGTCAACACAACCTTCTTCGGCAAGAGAAAAAGCACCCTTATGAAAGCGCTGGATTGAAGATTTGTCATTACGTTCGCCCTCAGGGAAAATCGCCACACAATAACCTTCTGTCAATTTGTTGAGTAAATAGTCCATATTCATCGGACCAGTTGCTGGCATAGAATAGAAGTCAAGCCAACGGAAGACACGTCTGATAATAATATTACTGCTTGCTTGATCATTTGCTACAATTACTAGATTATCCGATAACGCCATTAAGAAAGCGGTGTCTAGAGTGGATTGATGATTGCAAACAACAACTGCTGGTTGAGAGAAGTCTTCTTGATACGAGTTATCCAGAGTGAATTTCACTCCTGGAATATGATTCAGGTCAAACCAGAAGCACTTTCTTATGTACTTGCGCAAGAATTGTTTTCTTGATGCAGAAGGACGGAGCAATTCAAGACAAATAAAGCCAAGAATATAAACTGTAGCAAGTTGGATAAAGAATACGGCGCCACAATAAATAGTATTCAGCAATGGGAATAGTCTGACTGGACGATAGCGATTGCGCCGTTTATATGAGATTAACCATTTGAAAATCAAAGGAGGGAACAAATAGGCCATTAGTACGACAGAAAACATACCAACAATAGTGACTTGAGCCAATGAATGCAAGGCAGGATGCTTGGCAAATATAAGTGTACCAATGCCGATAAACATGAGTAATGCTGATATAATGATGCTATTCTTATAAGATGCTAGCATCTTGCGGCCATAAGCATACTCATATTGACAACCTTCGGTCATGAAAATTGTATAGTCATCACCTTGGCCGAAAATGAATGTCGCTAGTATTACGTTGACAACGTTGAAGTGTATACCTAAAAGCGCCATGATGCCAAGGATCCATATCCAACTTATGGCCATTGGCAGGAATGAAAGCATTGCCAATTCTAAACTGCCTAATGAAAACCAAAGGAATAGAAAAACGATAAGTGCACAAGCCCAGCCAATGTAATTAAAGTCATTGGATAAGTTGTTGGCAATAGAAGAGTTCATGTTTGCTACATCAAAAACCAAAGTCTCTGGCATTGACTGTTCCAGTTTTTCTTCTATCAAAGATACATTATCGTCACTGGCACCAATGGCATCAACCACATGGGCCACATGATTAACACTGTCCATAACGAGGCTTGATGCACAGACTGTTTCAATCAAGGGATTGAAGAAATCTAGTTTCTGCTCGGTGAAAGGCATTCGCAGTACATCATAAAATGAGTCAAATGATCCATTAGCGAAGCCTTGATTCAAAGCTGCTACTTTGGTTTCTCTCTCAATTTGATCTGCATATTTCTCAATAAAAAGATTCCACTTGCGTAAACGTTCTTTTTGCTCTATCGATGATGATAAAAAGTTACCAGCATGGTTATAATTCTTAACCAGCCCCTTGTTTTGAAGCGCTTCAATAACGGGTTGTTGGGCGGCACTTTTTGCTAAGGCTCCCTCTAAAGTTGAGTCAGTTGACACGACATATATGCTCTGTTCTGCTGTTGACGGGTTCATCATTTGTTGGAAATAAGCCATATCAGTCTTTTGTTGACTAGTCATATAGTTGATATGGCTCATATTTGCATCGAATGATGTATTGAGACTAAAGTATCCCAATACGATTGTCAGCAATACTACGATGATAGTAATCCAACGATGGTTTTCGAGAGAGAAGTCACTAATGTGATCTAATAGAGATGTTTTTGGCTGCTCAGAATGCTCTTTAGCTAGATGAGGTAGATATATAAGCACAAAAAGTATGGTGCCAACTAATAAGAAAGCCGCAAAGGCTCCAAGGTCTCGTAGTGCGACCGATTTGAGTGGAACTAATGCCAGAAATGCGCCGACAGTAGTGACGTTTCCCACAACTAACGGCATTACTATCTCTTTGAGAGCCGTTTTCATATTTGGGGTATGGCGTAGGTGTGCTATCAAATGTAGTGGATAATTGACTGCAATTCCTAGTATTACTGAAGAAATACCTATTACTATTACAGACAAATCATTATGGAACATAGATAACAACCCCATCGCAAAGAGCCATCCCCAGGCTATTGAGATTGCAATGAGTAGTATGTTTCTAACATTACGGAACACCCAATAGAGAAGTGTTAAAATTAAAAATACAGCCAACAGAACAGAAATCAAACTATCTGTCTTAATTTGGCTAGCATTACCCACAGCTATAACAGGAGCACCAATGAAACGCACATCAATGTGTGGAAATGATGTCATGGTTTCTTTAGCCTTTTCCTGAAGGACTCGCAATAATTCACTATTGTGCTCTGTTTCGCTGGCACCAAACGGAGAGGACATAGTCGCGAATGCGCGATTCATGTCGTCCGAGAAAATGTATCCGTCATACAACTCATAGTTCACCGAGGGTTGTGAACCCTGCAAACGAGAGACAACTGGGGTGAATAAGTTTAACGGATCCCTCTGGAAGTTTTCAGCAAACAGTCCTGAAATGGGGAACATCAATAACTGTTTGTCGGCTGCAATTTGCTTATCAATGTATTGGTCATTCGCTAGTAAGCTATCAATACGGTCATAATCTGTATCAGTAAGAAAATAAGGTATATTAGAATAGACAAAGTCAGCAATCTGAGTAAACTTCTCATTATCTATTTGAGTCGTCAGATTATCTGAAATGCCTAGGCTATCAAGTGATAGTAGGCGTTGTTCAAAGTCGGCAATAGCAACTATCATTGAATCTGGATCAGCTTGCGTAGAGTCGTTGAATTGGAAAATCGTGATAATTTGGTCTGCTCCTGATATATCTTGATAGACGTTCAACGCTTGCTGGTACTTGTTGTTTAGAGGCAAAAAATCCGAGATGTCCTCTTTATACGTTTGTTGAAGTACCAACACACCAAAGCACACTGTAACAATTAACAGTGACAGGTTGCGAAGTAACCGATGTTGCTTCAGAAATTCATATATGCCAACAATGAATGATGTCATCAACTTATATTACTTATTATCTACTGGATTGGCATAGATACCCAGGAATATCTCTTTAAGCCGTTCCAAATCAAATGATTCATACCGATCTAACTGGCTCATGTAATCAGTGAACGCGCAATACTGCTCTTCAGTATACATTTCTTGATAACGTCGGTTGCCGAAGAGTATGTCATGAGCTATGTAGTTATTCGGATACAAACGATATGCTGTATTTATACGGCGGTCTATCAGTTGGGCAACAGATTTGTGATACTCAACATTGGTTTGGCCCTCAAAGGCCATCAATTCTGAAATAGACAATGGCTCGCATAGTTCCATGTGTACTTTTCCTTTACGTTGTGTAATGCCAGTAAGAATACTATTAAGATCTTCACCGGGCTTCTTGACATATTTCATAAATTGAGATTGATAGAGCTCCAACGTTTTCAGCACATCACAAGATTCCCACTCATAAGATACCGAGATGGGAACAATATGCAGGTCGGCTATCGCCTTAATTTTATCGTGAGGCTCACTTAGGCAAAACATTTTGATAATGCCTTGGTCAGTAGCATCAACTCCATCTTTGGTTCGGCCATTGCGTTGTGCAATCCATACTGATTGATGTTTGTCTTTAATGACATGACGGATGTACTCAGACAAGTGTAACGATCCACGATAAAAATCACGAATGCTGCCACCAGGACGTTCTACTTTGAACATCTTGTTGGATTTACCCACATCAATGACAACAGGGTGCGACATTAGGTTTGCGCCAAATGTTATTTCTGTTGTTTCAAAGCCTTTTGATACTAGAAAGTACTGTAATAGGCTTGAATCTAACATAATGTCGCGATGATTGGAAACATACAGATAGGATTTGTCGGGACTTAAGCGCTCAATTCCTGTGCAGGTAAAACCATCGGTCGAACGTGCAATTATTTGCTCGTTGACTTTGTACATTGTATCGTGCTGGAATTCACGAATGGTTTTAAAAGATGCGACACGAGCTCTTACTTTATCAACAGGTTCATCTGGATAGACGAACGAAGCCAGTAAAGGAAATACATCACAATTCGCTATACGCTGCATAGCTGCAGGAATTTCCTCATCATAATAGGGACGAATATCATCAAATTTGTTTTCCATATCTCTTCATTATTTGATTAATCCACTTAATAAATTCTACTTTCCACTGCCTGCATTCTGAGGTGCCTTTAGAATCACTGGCACCGAATCCATGTCCACCAGATTGATACTGAAGATATACATGAGGTACTCCTTGTGCAGTTAATGCAGAATCAAGCAAAACTGAGTTGCGGTAGTCCACAATAGGATCATCGATACAGTTAACAAGGAATACCGGTGGACAGTCGCGAGGGACGTGGCGTTCCAAAGAAAGGCTATCACATAAGTCTCGATCGCCTGTCCGCGAGTCTCCGAGTAATCCACGACGGGAACGCTTATGAACACAATCGTGACTCATGGTGACAACTGGATAGATTGGCGCTACAAAAGCAGGACGCTCGTTTACTGCAAACAATTCAGCTCCGGACATTACCAAATGACCACCGGCTGAGAAACCCATTGCCCCCAATGCATTAGGATTAATTCCGAAATCTTGGGCATGGTTACGTATATAACGCATTGCTTGCAACAAATCGTCCTGTGGATCAGGGTAACGATTACCGCGGCATATTAAGCGGTAATGTGTTACAAATGCCATTGGACCACCTGTTCGATATTTCAAGACAAAGGCGGAAAAACCATTTTGCTGCAACCAAATTGCTACATCGTGTCCTTCCGTATTGATATCATGCCAGAAGTAACTACCACCTGGGCATATGATAATGGCGGGATTATTGTTGCCTGGCACAAGATATGGGGTCATTTCAACCTTGGGATGATTGGGTACTCCATCCCAGATATCAATAACACCATGAGCAGTTAGTGCCACAATGCAAGTTAATATGGCAACTATTCTTCTGAGCATGAATTAATCTTGTTTATCACATAATTTGTACCCAACAAAGCTTCACATGTCATGATAGCGGTTAACGGGACACCACAAAAACCATGTAGATTGTTGTTTTGTCCTGTAAGCAACAGATTCTCGACTTTGGTGACAACGGGAACCTGTGAAAGCGCTATTTGATTACAGTCTTTACAAAATCCACTGATGCTACCGTCTTTTACCGCATAGAAATCTCTAATTGTTAGAGGAGACGACGTGATTATTTTGTCGATACATGAATTGAATCCAGGATGTATTTCTTCAATTAATTGTAGCAACTTATTAGCCATCTTTGATTTCCATAGTTCATACTCTTCACCGCGTTTTCCAACGGTTGTATTCTCCCATCGCTTAACCATATCAAATGACATGGGAGCCGTCAATAATACCTTAGTTGCATATTGACCTTGGTTCTCATCAGGTGGAGTCATAAACAGAAATCCGAGTGGCCACGGACGGTCACTTCTATTAAACTTCCAGATATCATCATAACAACCCATGTAGTATTCTGAATAGTTGATATATGGGAAAGTCTCGGGTTTAAGCTTGATGTAAAGAGAAAAAGCAGAATACGAGTTCGGGATTGAGTTTAAACGATTACGATAAGACTTTGGGAAAGCCTTTTCATCCATCAAGTTTAACATCGTACATGGATGAATGTCCGAAATATAATAGTTGGCTATATAATGGTCCCCTTTTGTGGTCTTAACAAACTCTACCTTTCGATTGTTAACCTCAATCCATGATACACCATCGTTTGTCTTAATGATTCCGCCGTTATCAGTAATCACTTTGGCAAGTAAATCTGCAAAATGACTACTGCCATCGACAAATCGACTTGTCCCGTTAATGTAAAGGACACTTATGATAGCGTGAATATAAGCAGGAGTGCATCCCTCTTGTCCTCCATATAGAGGGTTCATGTAAGCGATAACACTTCTTAGTCGTTTATCGGTTATGAATTTTGCGATAAACTCATCTGCAGCCATTAGAAAATCAGGTTCTTGAGCCATAAGATTCATGTAACCCTGAGAAGGTCGCAGGTTAAATGCATCAACATGATCGGTGATAGAGAATATGGCATCTACATAATTCTCTAAATTGTCTCGTTCATGGGGAAAGTATTTTGACAAAGAGTCAATGAAACCTCTCCTTCCTTTAGCAATCTCATAGTAGCATCTATCTTGAGCGAAATAGAGTTTATCAGAGCAATCGTCATCAACGTCTTTCAGTTTAACTTTATCAAGGATACCAAGATAATTGCAGATACGTCTTATATTACCTCCTGGTTGCATGCCTCCAATTACATGCATACCAGTATCAAAGCGTTCACCATAGCGAATGAATGTCTGTAGTCCACCACCGATAGTTGCGTTTTTCTCTATAACCGTGACATTGTAGCCTTCCTTTGCCAGGATTGCTCCCGTAAATAGACCTCCAAGTCCAGCCCCTATGATAATAACAGACTCTTTCATTTATTCGATTCAATAATTTGATTATAAATAGTCTGTGATGTTAGGAACTCACTGCAAGTTACAATAGAACCAACAATGACTCCAAGCATGCCATGTGAATTAATGTTTTGCCCCGTTTGATAAACGTTGGGGATTCGCATACGATGTGGAACACGGCAACTTACTCCTAGTTTCACATCTTTCGCAACGCCATACATTGATCCGCCTTGCGTACCTGTGTAATCAAGATAGGTGAGTGGCGTTGATGTATAGTAATGCTTAATGTGGTCACGAAAATGTGGAAAATGTCGTTCCAAGGAATTGATTAAAACCTCTGCTTTATCTTTCTTGAACGCCTCATAGTCATTACCACGTTTTCCGATACTTGTGCCTATCCAGCGTTCGACATCCCTCATTTGCATATATGAAAGAATTACACCAGTGTGCGCATATCGTGGATTAGGCTCGTGGCAGAAATGCATATAGAGATATCCTTTAGGCCAAGATGTTTCATCATATTTCTCGCAATCCCAAGGGGTCCCATTGTTGTATCCATAAAAGTTGTAATTCATATATGGTACCACGTTGTCCTTGAACTCTAAATAAACAGAGAAGCCACCGACAGTTTGGGGTATGGAGTTAATTCTGGTACGGAATGCTGGCCTAATCAGTTTTGAATCAATCAACTCAAGTGTTCGCATCGGATGGGCATCTGAGATGATATAGTCGGCATCAATCACTTGTGAAGCGTTTACCTCTACTCCAGTGGCATGGTTGTCATCACACAAGATTTTGGTCACTTTACTGCCTGTGAGGACACGTCCCTCATATTTCTCCAGAGTATGCTGGAGGGAAACCGCAATTGCATCACTACCTCCGACAATTCGGTAGGCGCTCTGGTTGTAGAAATCCATGATAAATGCATGTGTAGAGAAGGGCGTTTTGTCTTTCTCTGCTGCATATAGGGGCAGGTTTCCAACCAACACCTTCGCCAACAGTGGATCGGTAATCAGTTCATCAAGCACGTCGTTGATAGAACGTAATTGGTACTCAGTATTAATTGCAGCATCTGATTCAGCATACTTAAGAGAGTGCAGAGAAGATGCGCCTGATACCTTTTCAATCAAATCGTAGTATTTAATCAGATTATCCCTTTGATGAGGGAATCTTTCTGCAAGTTGGTTAATGAAGGGGTCGCGGCCATTAGCTAATCTAAAGCATTCCCCATCAATTGAGATAACATCATAACCATATGGGTCAAGTTGAGATAACTCTACATCTTTCTTGATTTCCAAGTACTGCATCAATCGATCAAGCGTTTGTTCAGGTCCAGCGCTGCCAATAAAGTGCATGCCTGTCTCAAATTTTGCTCCTCGTCGATAGAAGCATTGCAGACAACCTCCAACTTGAGTGGATTGCTCAAGAACAGTTACCTGGTAACCGTTCTTAGCCAGTATCACGCCACAAGAAAGACCTCCCAGGCCGCTGCCGATGATGATGACTTTGTTTTTACACATCTTGCTCAATACGATTAGCTATTTGTTCATATTTTTCAAGATAATGACGTCGCATTGCTCGGGCTTGAGCTTTGTAGTCGCCCATGGCTTTCAATTCATCAAGTTGAATTGGATTCCCAACTTCAATGTAGATAGGGCTCTTGTGCAGTGTGTGGGACTTCTTTGGTAAAACTTTCCCTGTGCCATATAGATACATAGGTAGAATTCCCACGCCAAGCTGTTCAGCGAGATAAAACGCCCCTTGGTGGAATCGTCCAATCTTGCAATCTTGTGAACGAGTGCCTTCTGGGAATATTGCAATACTATAACCGTTCTCGACTAATTCCTTCATCTTAGGCAATTGATCTTCAATGCCATTAGAGACCGCAATATAGTCGGCATTCCTGATTAAGAACCCGTATAAAGGATTATTCCAAACCCAATCATTGGTAAGAAATACAATATTAGGAGTGAAAATGAGCTGACAGCCTAAGTCCAGATGTGACTGATGGTTGCAGATAATGATGTGCGGAGAATCAAAGACCTTTTCATCGGCAACACGATAAGAAAAGTCAGCCCCTGGAATTCCATGTTTAAGAACCAAAAAACGCGGGATCAATTGGATGACCTTGTGGAGGTTGTGCTTCTTCTTGGGCGTCATTTTCCCGGTTTTGACATAAAGCCATACTAATGGAGTGACTATACACAATGCGAAGAAAGCAAACACTACAATAGTGTATCCTGTGCGTAGATATTTCATGAACCATCGCCACAAGCGCAAAGGCAAACCATAGACGATTGCAAGAAAGCAAAGAACCGTATTCAGAACACTAATCCGAGCAAAATCGATACCTGGCCTAAAATGAGATACTCTCTCGCCTTGAGGAGGGTAGTAAACATCGATGGGTATTGATACCAGTTCTACGCCATGCCATGAAGCAAGAACCATCAGTTCCAGTTCTGCTTCATATCGGGACGTGAGCAGTGACAATCCCTTCAATTTCTTGAGGGGGTATAAGCGATAGCCTGTTTGGGTGTCTTTGAGATTTTTGCCTGTTTGGATATAAAACCAGAAGTTTGAGAATTTGTTGGCAAAATCACTGCCTTTAGAACGATCAACACCTTCAAGGTTTCGTTGACCGACAATGATGGCGCCAGGGTGCTGCTGGTTCGCTTGTAGGAATTTTGAGATGTCTTTGGGATAATGCTGGCCGTCTGCGTCAAGTGTAATGGAATAGGAAAACCCCATCTCCATGGCTTTCTTAAAAGCACATCTCAACGCATGGCCTTTTCCTTTGTTTTGAGTGTACTCAATAAGTGTAATGCCGTCAATTGCACGTAATATGGTAGTTGTCTCGTCGGTGCTGCCGTCGTTCACTACGATTACATCATCACATTGCTCCAGGGTTTCCCTAACAACACGTTCTATCGTCCCAGCATTATTGTATGTAGGGATGATTGTGCAGATGCCTCGATCATGTAGCAGCTGCTTTTGCCTTATGAGTTCCTCTTCATTCACGCTTTGCACATTTAAAAGACAACTTGGCCAGTTGCTGACCATCTTCTGACTTGACTTGAGCGCGGCATTCGATTTCCTTTGGCAAAACCACAATGTGGTTAAGGTCAAATGTAACTCGTGTCTGGTCAATCGGGGATACGACCGATAGAAATTTGACATTCTTTATCTGTTGTATCTCCAGCGAAGCACCTGAGTGATCCTCAAGTAATTCCTTCGCAATCTGCAACAGACAGACGCCAGGTGTGATTGGTCGCCCAGGAAAGTGCGCCTTGTATATCTCATGCTCTGCATTGAGAATGAGAACGTACTGGGCTGCATCGTCTTGGGACTGTTTGCTCTGAATCGTATATAAGCTATTGTGCAATCTCATTGTCTTGTGAATCGTTTTCTTGGTCTTCGGTTTCTGCATTAGATAAAGGCAAGAACTGATATAGGATATGTCGTCGAGTGTTCTCGTAGGTCGTTTTACCTTGCTCAAGCCCTTTGATAACGGCCTTGAGGTCCTTCTTGAGAACACGCTTAATGTACCATTTATTAAGCATGGGAAGAACTGAAATCAGTTTCACTTTCTCCTTTTGAATCTGGTAAGTGAAATCCATTGCCGTAATGCCAAACTCATTAAATATACTCCCTTTGAGCACATCTCCCTCTAACATGATGACACATATACCACTCACGTATCCTTTTGGCATCTCTATCGTTGTGGTGAATTTTGTGCGTGAGCCATTTTCCTGAGGCAACAATGATTGAGCTGCTCCAGAAAACGACAACATCGATAGCAAAAAGATGCTAATTGACGCTAAATATGTTTGGCGCAATCGCGACATTAGTCTTTATGTTTTTAAGTTCTATCACTGTCTTATCGCCATTCTTTTCTATGAGCTCCACCATAGAAACCATTGAATTCTGTTTGTTGAAATGAAGCTTAATGGTTTGGAACATTTGTTTCATTTCTCTGCGTTGTGGAACCATCGTGGCAATCCATTCCGTCTTGCCATCGCTGATAGTCACTTTGAAACTCTTATCATTCATGCAGTTTCCAACCACACTGCTCATCATGATGCGGGCAATCTCTTTGAACAATTTGTTCTTTTCAACATCAATGACATCGTTTCGTTTGCTGTTCTTTAACTGAACCTTTGATCCATTGAGAATAAAAGTGTACTTGTAAGGGGATACATATTCCCAGCGCAATTTGTCACTTTGCTGATAGTACATTTTGCCTTTTGAGACGACTTTGTCATTCAGCATTTTTAGGTGCTTTGTCTGAACAAAGTCACACTGCATTGACTTCAGTTTAGAAGCTGCTTGACTTATCTGTTGTTTCACTTGTGCCTGTGTTACCTTCTGGGCTAATGCTGGATTAATCAGAAAGAACGATAAGAGGAATGTGATAAAAACTATTTTCTTCATATGAAAACTCTCATTTTGCGATTAAACAACATCCCATGATAATACAGAATACACCTACCCAGCGAGTAAGCGATACCTGTTCATGGAAAAATACGATAGCAGCAACCATGCCAAAGACATAACTTAAGCTGATCATTGGATAAGCAAGACTGAATGGGAATATCTTGACGATATACATCCATAATAATGATCCTGCAGCGAAGAGCAGACCGCTTAGAGCGAACTGCCAATTAATCAACAGGCTACCCCAAAACTCACGAGTCCACCCGAAGGATGGCATCCGCATGAGAGCAAATTTCAAAAACACCTGTCCTGCCGTGAGTAGGGCGCTTTGCAAGAAAGCATATGGTATTATCTTCCACATGACATCACAATCGCTTTTGAATAAAAAGATGACGGCATTACTTCTATGCCTAAACGTTCCATCAATGAACGCATCATCGGTGTAACTTCGTCATGAACCCCAACAAGCACAGTCTTGTACTTTCCACTTTGTATTAGAAGTTTTGCATCACGAATTGCCCAATCAAGTGATTTCTCTCCATGGGTATAGGTTACATTATAGCCATGGCATTTCAATCTAATGGCAATGTTGCTGCCTATTGTGTTGTGGGTACTCTGCATGAAATAGGTCGGTTTAAGTAGAGCCTCACCCTCTTCTTGCAGTTGTTTGAGAAGTCGTTCGCTATAATCAAGGCAGCCCCAGGCCGTAGCTGTAATGATAGCATCCGGCGTATCAATACCAGCTATTTCCAGCGCCTTGAGCGACGACAACAAGGAACTTTTCATTATTTTTCCCATACGACGAGCCTCAAGTGGCTTGACGTAGTTTCGGATTTCCTCAAGTTCTGACTCATCAGTGATTTCAACTTGTGCCAAAACAGTTATATCACCAATATTACTTTTTGGAGCGTTCTCCTTGTCAGTTGCGGCGAAACGAGAAATAATCAATGATGAATCGTTGCCGCCAAATCCAAAGGAATTGCACAGTACATGATTAATCTCATGATTTTCAATGCCCATTGACGGAATGATTCCTTCTGGCATAGGGTTTTTCCAACCAAGGTTTGCTGGAACAAAACCATGTTTCATAGCCAAAAGACTGATAACAGCTTCAATGCTACCCGATGCACTTGTTGTGTGCCCTGTATAGCATTTGGTGCTGGAAACTGGTGGCATCTGGTTTTTGAACACACGTTTTAATGCAGCGCTCTCGCTTAAATCATTATTGGGTGTTGCTGTGCCATGTGCATTGACGTAATTGATGTGTTCAGGTTGAAGACCAGCCATTTCTATGGCAGTTGTCATCGCCATGAAAGCACCGTCACCATTTTCTGAAGATGCTGTCTGATGGAATGCATCACAAGCATTGCCATATCCCGTCAAATAACCATAGATGTCGGCCCCACGTTGTCGAGCTTCATCTTCTCGCTCCAGTACGATAAAAGCAGCACCTTCACCAAGATTAAGCCCCATGCGTTCATCATCAAATGGACGACAAACATTCTTGTCCAAAATCTGTAATGAATTGAATCCATTAAGATGAAAGCGAGAGAGAGCTTCAGTTCCACCAGCTACTACAATATCGGCTTGTCCTGCCTTAATCAAATTGGCTGCCAGAATAATGGCGTTGGCTGCCGATGAGCATGCAGTAGAAATGGTTGTGCACTCATCAAACAAGCCAAAATGGTTTGCCATAAGTTCAGTATTGGAGCCACAATCATGCTGCCGCATGCACTCGATATGGGAATCGTCCTGGTCAAATGAGCCAAAATACTGTTCCGTGAGATCCATACCACCCACGGTAGTACCAGAAATAAGTATAATATGCTTGTCTGTACTAACTTGCCTGAGTGTTGTGATGCCAGATTCATCTATAGCTTGTTGCAGGGCAATCATGCCTAACAATGCTGTTCGGCTTATCTCAGTTGAACGGTCAATACCGAGTATAGTCTTCATTTCGTCATTAGACAGGTTTACTTCACCCACGGGCAACTCATGATGAATTGAGTTAAGGTGTTTCATTGTGCCAATGCCTGTACGGCCTTCGCACAATGACCTTAATACAGCTTCCTTTCCAACTCCTATAGCTGAAATGATGCCTTGTCCTGTTATGACGATATTATTGTTCATTGTTTTTATGAGATTTAACTATTTTGTGCGGTGCTCGCTAACGTATTGAGCAATGCTTTCTACACTCTTGAAGATGGCCTTGCCTTCTGCAGGATTAGCTAGTCTAATGCCGTAATTCTTCTCCAATAGTACAATCAATTCCAATGCATCAATAGAATCGAGCCCCAAACCTTCTCCGAATAAAGGAGCCTGGGCATCAATCTCATCGGGCGTCATCTCTTCGAGATTGAGCGCCTCAATAATGCGTTCTTTTAATTCTAATATCAGTTCTTCCATTTATCTCTTTTTTAGTTTATTTTTCAATAATATATAAATCAGCCACAAAGTGGTCATTATCTTCATAATCAACCCAGCCAGTTATCATGCTGCAAGTCGTTTTATCAAGTAACGAGGCTCGTATTACTTGTTGCATGACATGATCATCTCTTTCTGGCAGGATATAGAGTGACGTTTCGGCGTGATAAAGGTTTCGCATTGCAACCTCAGCAACCGCCATATTTGGCAATGTGTACACAAATATCGATGGGCTAGGGAAGCAGTTCTCGTTGTCTGCGATGGTTGACAGATAACTTCGGTCAGCCTGGACAGAAGAAGAATGGTTGAACATAATCACAGCTCTATCATCACTCGTAACAAAACGCTCTTTACCTTCGGCCTGTAGCAAGATATCAGTTGCTACAAAAGCTAAGCGACTAAGCATATCCATTTTGTAGAATTTTGGATAGTTGCCTACATGTTGCTTATATATAGCCGTCAACCAATCCTTCTCATCACATGACAACACCTGCTTGGATCCATCAATAATCAATTCTCCTGGCGAGAGTGATACGTGATGGGATTTATGATAGTCAGGTATAATGTGGTTAGTAGAATTCAGTTTGGGTACCTTAGAGACAAGTAATGCTGCATTGCTACCGCCAAATCCGGATATCATTTTCACGAAGCTGTCCTTCTGTGTCGATTGGTTTTCTGATGACAACAGTATCTTACCTGAAACGCCGCGATCACTGAAACCTCGCGTTGCAAGAATAGTGTTGTCTTCGGCGGCACACATGGAAATGACTGTTTCGAGTACACCTGCAGCGCCCATAGTATGGCCGTAGTAACCTTTAAGTGCGTTTACTGGAACACTATTTAAGCCGCTTCTTTCAATGGCGACAGATTCCATCTGGTCATTAAACATAGTAGCAGTGCCATGAGCATTGATAAATGCCAACTGATCTGCAATAGTGTCTGCATGAGTGCCACACAACGCCAATCTGGCACCTTCTCCGTTTTTAGACGGAGAACTGACATGGAAAGCATCGTTGCGAATTGCTCCATTTTCGATGCACCATGCATTTGAGCTGCTTGTGCAAGTAATGCGGTCACTGCTAAGAATCATGGTAGCAGCAGCCTCACCAAGGTTTAGCCCTAAGCGTTCAAGGTCAAAAGGTCGGCACGGATCCTGGGAAACGGCCTTCAATGATTGGAATCCTGATACGGTGAATTTGTTCTGGACATCGGCGCCACAGACTACAGCGTAATCGTAAAATTCCCCTTCCAGAAGGCGCATGGCCAAGATGATAGCGGAAACGCCAGAAATACATGCATTGCAAGCCACAATTGGATGAGTGGTTATACCTACTGTTTGTGCAATTCGACTGGCTGTTTCTCCAAGGTAGTATTCGTTGGGCGTTTTTTCGTTATCTTTCAGCTGATCAACATTTCCCTTCGTAGAGCCGAGAATGAAAACTACGTTAGGCGCTGTAATATCTATTTCAACTTCCGCTATGGCTTTGCGAATCGATGCTACGGCAAGAGATTCAAACGTTGTTAGGTCATCAATAGCCAATGCCTGCTTCTGCTTATCGGAGAATAACGCCGCGGTGAACGGCTCCGGCAAACGCCAGAGTCCTTCATAGCGAGTAAGAGCCGAATGACCAGCTTTTACGGCCTGGTAATTCTCTTCGGTTGTCACTCCCAATGGAGATACCACATTATTGGCTAAACAATATACCATATTTGCGCAGTGATATTAATCTTTAAATACATTCCATCGTTTCTTCCATTCAAGGTAGAACTCAGGATTCTCCCACACCAACTGATAGTCTTTATCTAAAAAGACTTGAACGGAATGTGCGGTTGCAATCAGAGAGTCATCTCGTTCATCGTGAATCTCATAATCAAAGACAATCTTGGCCGACTCTGTAGGGCGATAAATGATGTCAACACGTAGAGGCGTCTCGTACTTGATAATCTTTTTATATTGCATCGACAATTCCACTAAAGGAGCCGTGAATCCGTTGTCAAAGAATGTCATGTAACCTAGTCCATATTCTTTTCCAAAGGCTTCTCGTGCATCCTCAAAATAGAGTGTGTAGTCACCATGCCACACAACTCCCATCGGGTCTAACTCACTGAAACGAACATCTATATGTTTAGAGAATTTCAATTCCATGATACGACACATTTATTCGTCTTCGCTTCTGACCGCAATTTTCATTTCGGTAGTCGCAATTGTCTTTCCTTGATTTATGACTTCAGCTTTTGCCAAAGTCATGCCGAAGACTTCCTCCAGCACATCAACAATAGTAGTGATCTTGTCTCCAACTTTTGGCAGTTCCAGCATTTCCATGTTGCGGATGGAGCCAATAAAACCAATCTGAATTCCTTTCTTCAAGATGAATTTATTCACAAAACCTATACGGGCAGCGCAAGTTTGTGCGATATTTTCTACTACACCTTCAGTTGTGAGCCGATCGTTCTCGACAAATAGATTATCGGCATCAATAACTAACTCGGTAACCGTCCTCACCTTGTCAATCTGCACAAGTGAAGAAACCATTACAAACGGTTCCTGCTGAGGCAACAATTGATGAATGTCGATTGCCCGAAGTTCTTGCTCTTTTGGATTAAGTGGATCTATTATCATGACTGCCAAAATTCAAAGTAGTTATACCATTGTGCAGGATAGAGCCTAAGGATTCGTTCCAATTCTGAGACATAACCCCTTGCCAACTGCTCTTCTTGCTCCTTGCGAGAAGCGTTCTTGTCATAAGGCAGTGGAGTTACATGTATCTTGTATCGTTTCGGTGACACTTTCATCACGTGGACGGTAATCACATCAACACCACGTGAAGTCGCAACACTGAATGGGCCCAGAGGAAATCTTGCATCTGCGCCTAAGAAGGGTAGAGTAATTGATTTAGTGGAACCAACGAATCTATCAGCAGGCATACTCAAAATCTCACCATCCTGCAAAACACGATTCATCTCGAATAGATGACTCATGTCATTGCTGACAGGAATCATGTGTATGCGGTTGTCAGCAAACATTTTATTACGATTCTGCATAACAGTGGATTTTTCTCCAAAGAAAACCAATGCATTAAATTGTTTGTCTTTAGAATACAGCGTGTAACCTGCAAGCTCATAATTCCCGACATGAGAACTGAGTTGTACAAACGCCTGGGGAGATTCTGACAGGTGCTGGAAATGCTCGTAGCCCTCGATGTCCACCTTGAACTTCTTTCCAGCGTACATGGCAAAACGATCAATCACGACCTGACCAAACAGGCAATGGTTGGTGTAAGTTTTCCATGCCGACTTAAGCTTTCCGAATCCGTGGCGCTGTCTGAAATAGCGATAGGCGATGCCGCAGCTGGCATTCAGTACCAGACATACGGGTACAACAAAGATGGATGAGAAGATATACAGCAACCTGATATCCATCCATCTCAGCACGGCAATCAGCCATCGGTGCATCCATCCCGTGCCATAGGTCGTACCTGCCCACGCTCTCTCTGTCATCAGCTCATTTTACTTTACTTTCAATGTAATCGCAGAACTCTTTCAACGTCGTGATGCCTTTCATCTCTTCGGGCTTGATTTTGAAGCCGAAGTTTTTCTCAACGATGACTACGATGTCAACAAAATCCAGGCTGTCGATGCCCATGTCATCTTTCAGTTTGGCATCATCTTTAATTTTGTCTTCATCGATTTCAAGGTCATCAATCAGGAATGCTCTTACTTTTTCTTCAATTTCTTGTCTTGACATAATGTTAAATAAGTTATTGTTAATTAGTTAGTTTACATACAACGATGGAGTGGCCTTGACCAAGATGGTCGTGGATCTGTTCAATCTCCAAGCCAGCTGACTTGATACATTGCTCAAGGTCTTCTGTATTATACATTTTAGAATTACCGTTGGCAATTGCCGTGAAATATAGGCTTGTCATGGTCAGACAGAACGCAGCTGGCTCAAATCTCTGTCTGTCCCACAAGGTTTCCATAATGTAAATTCGGGTCTGGTCAGTCATCACTTTAGCCGAACGCTTAAGAATGCCCACTATTTCCTCCATACTAAAGCAGTCCAAAAACTGGCTCATCCAGATAGCATCAAGACCTGCCTCTCGTTGTGGAAGTTGAGCATTTGGATCCAATAGATTAATACCAAACCCATTGATGCGGTCGGCCCCGGGTTTACCAGCGACGTTAGCACGCATCATTTCAATTTGTTGTGGCAGGTCAAGTACAGTCACTGATACATCAGAGTCATGACCCACGCATTGCAATGCCCACTTACCAGTATTGCCTCCCACATCATAGAGTGATTTGACGTGATGTTCGTCGAAAAGGATCTTCAGTGCCTCAGGGAACGAAGAATCACTATAGAAATGATCAAATCCGAACCAACTTTTCTGAACCTGTTCAGGTAGGCTTGATAAGCCTTCATAAACTGTTGGCCAGTCTCCGAAGTGCTTTAGTCCTTCAGGCTTGCCATTGAGGAGAGATTCTTCAAGTTTGAACCATCCTTCATAGTTCACATCGTGATTAAAGTCAATATTTACACGTGTGGCTGGATCATTCAAGAGGAACCATCCTGTCTTGGAAAGCGAGTAACGGTCAGTCTCCACGTCAATTAACACAGTTCCGATACACAACGACGCTTCCAACAGACACTTTACAGCATAATCGCTCAAACCAGTTTGGTTGACGATTTCACCACGAGTAAGTCCGTTTTCCGAGTCTCTGATCAAATCGAGGATTCCCCATTTGACCATTAAGCGGGAGGCCTGAAAGACCACAGGCCCCCACGCTATAAATTCAGCCAGCCGTTGTGCCTCACGGGCACTAAGCTGCTCCTTGGTATACCGTTGTAATAACGACGGAGATAAGTTCATTTTTGTCTTTAATTATTTGATTTTAGCCAAAGCCTTGCCAAGGTCAGACATACACTTAAGGAAGCTGTCGTCAATTGCGAAATCTCTTCCGCCGGTTAATTCTTCAAACGTTACTTCGCATACAGGTGCATTGGTTGAGACGTCAACAACGGCAATCGAACCCCAGGTTTTGTGCTTATATCCAGGAACGAGGCTCATCACACCGTAATACTTGTCCATATTGGTGATTTTTACATCAAAGCGATACTTTACTTCACCATCAGCAATCTTAACTTTCTTGCTGTTTTCGTTGAAGCCCTCCTTAAATGCTTTTTCTCCGGCCTCTATCAGTTTTTGATAATCTTCACCCCACTGGTCAGTAAGTGGCTTTTCGTTTTTCCATTTGGCCTGAGT
>JAEEGF010047019.1_pt1 | contig 19685 bp, 23 predicted proteins | sample 9134171 | NCBI WGS metagenome assembly JAEEGF01 (sample SAMN16246542, study PRJNA631951) | gut metagenome | biome: gut microbiome; feature: rumen; material: AP-attached | host: Bos | place: Iran: Karaj | collected 2018-10
GCATTCATCTCCTTAAGCACCTCAGCAAATGCAGGGATGTTGCCGGCTACCTCGTTTGACATGTCAACCAGCGCGCCGAACTGGACAGTGCGTGTCTGCATCACCACCTGGGCTGCCACAATGTCATCCTTGAAGGCAGAGTCGGTCTGAAGGAGTTCTTCCATATTAGTAATCTTCTCGGAAACTTGCTCACGAGAGAATTTTGCTGCCTTGGCGATATTTCCATCGGCCTTGTTGAGATCAACCGGCCATTTAATATAATAAGAGGCAATCAACCCGATGATGCATATAGCTGCCAACAAATACAGGATAATACTTTTCTTTTTCATACGCTTAAATTTTTAAGGATTGGTTATTATCTTTGATATAAAAATGTTATTTCTATGGCATTGATTTTGCAAATATACAGTGTTTTTTTCTACTTATCCAATTTTTTTTTAAGGTTTTTTCGCATAAAATCAATTACCCTCTCTTTTTGCCGTCTGAGAAGGCACTGCCAACAGCCTTATTCAACTGAATGTAGGCGTGGTAAACAGGGTCGAAGGTAATCATCCCAATCCCATCTGATGGAATACGCTCTATAACGTTATTTTCTCAGATAGAAGTCCTGCTCGTCATTGACAGCAGCGAGTTCTTTAAGCAGCACGGCATATTTCTGGGCAACGGCTTCTGCAAACCTGCGGCCTTTCTGGGCTGAGGCAAGATGGGGGTTGCCAATGCCGGAATCGGAAGTGACGCGTGTCCAATGGCGCGGCAGCCAGGCGGTTTTCTCGCGGAGGCTCTGAAGGGCAAAGGGATTGGCACAGCCGGGACCTGCCTCGCTGAGGTTGACAAGTTCGGGATGGTAGTGCATCATGACGGATGTCTCCAACTCATCGGCGTGATCTCCAGGTTCGTCGAACCACTCCTTGCCGGGCAGGACGGTGAACCATTCGCTTGAAAGGATGAAGAAATCGGGATAATCTACAGCCAGGTCGCGAATCATGCTCTTGAAGGTGTTCCCTCCATGACCATTGACGATAAGCAACTTGCGGAAGCCCTGATGATGCAGGGATGCTACCGTGTCGGCGAGGATAGCCCGCTGGGTGTCGTAGCGGTAGTGGATACAGAACTTCAGGTCGCGCTGACCGGGGTTCTGTGCTCCCATTGCCACAGGCGGCAGCACCATGACACGCATGCCGTAGTCGTCGAGAGCATGTCGGGCGGCATCGACTGCCACATCGTGGGCCAAGATGGCATCGGTTAGATATGGCAGATGCAAGTTGTGGGGTTCTGTGGCACCCCAGGGCAGAATGACTATATCGTAGTCAAGAGGGCGTGTAACGCCATAAGCTGATACGCTCAAATCAATTTCACGGTTCATAACTCCTTGTTATCTCTAATTTCATTACTTTTACGGGTCGGTCGCTGCCAAGCTGCAGTTTGCTGCAATAGTTGATCTCGCCTGTATCGCGGAAGCCGCATTTCTCCATCACGCGGCCCGAGGCTGGATTGTCCACAAAGAAGTCGCTCCATAGGGTCTGGAACTTCTTCTCGTTGAAGCAGTAGTCTATCAGCCATCGCAGCGCCTCGGTGCAGATGCCCCTGTTCCAGTATGGCTTTGCTATCCAATAGCCTGCCTCTGCATCGTTCTCGCCTATGTTGATGTTGCTTTCGCCGTAGATGAAATAGCCTATACAACCGATAGGCTCGCTCGTCTCCTTCAGTACGATGGCCCACGTGCGATCGTTATGGAAGATGGTGCGTATAATCTCCCGGCTCTCCTCCACACTCTTGTGTGGCGGCCAGCCGGCACGAGGCCCTACGTCGGGGTCGCTGGCATATTTATAGAGCGTTTCAGCATCGCTTTCCTGCCAAGGACGAAATATCAGTCTTTCAGTCTCCATGACGACAAATCTTTAAACCTAGATTAAAATGGAGCACAGCTCCGAGTCGTAATCTTTTCATATACGAGCGATTGCCTTACGGCATTTCTTTTTGTCTTTCTCTGATAGTTGTGGATGCATTGCCGTACCACCACGCTCTATGGTGGCAACAATCTTGAAACCCGAATAGTGACAGATCTCGCGCATGGCACGGATGGCACCACGCGACTGATGAAACAGGATGTTCCATGGCCATGGGGTGGTGCAGGTGCTCACTAAGATGCACTTTTTGTCCTTCATCAAGGGCTCAGGGAAACGGGGCGTGTCGCGCATCATACCATAGACAATGCGGTCGAACAGCAACTTCATCTGTCCTGGTATGTTACCCCAATAGCAAGGTGCCCCCATGATGATGGCATCAGCCTCCTGCATCATCTTCAATACCCGCTGAGAGTCATCCTCGCCCAATGTGCATTTCTCCTTGGTTCGGCAGGCCATACAGCCTATGCAAGGCTTAATGCTCAGGTCGTTGGTGTAAACCGTCTGCACCTTGTCGCCTCTCTGCTCAGCCTCCTGCTGCATGATGCCAAGCATCTGCGAAATCAAGCCCTTCTTTCGTGGGCTACCGTTTATAATTAGTATGTTCATTATTCATATTTTTATCGTCGTTCCACAGCAAAATGGCTGAAGTTCTTCTCCCATCACCGCCTTTAGAATCGCAAAGACCTTATCGCCCGTGCAATGGCTGGTGTAGAACTGAGGCCCGCCATCACCAACATGGCAGCCACACCGCGCAGTCCATCGAGGATTTCGTAACGCGGTTTTGATGCGAGGTATATATTTTTCTGTGTCATATTGTGGCCAAAGGTACAAAAAATCCTCCATATCATTACGATAGGGAGGAATCTTTTTGTGATTTATCTGATAAAGTTCAGGGGTTGCCATGGCTCACGCTCAGGATAGTCGGGATTGCCGTTGGCATGAATCTTCTTCAGCAGCCAGGCCATGTTGTTGGCCATTGTCCGCATGGTTTGCATACCCTCGGTATCGAGTGCAGCCTGACCTTCATCACGACCATAGACGATATTCCAGTACTGAGATGTCACCACTGGCATGTTCATCATCTGGAAGGGCATGTTCAGGGTCTGGTAGGCAGCTGTAGCTCCGCCGCGACGACATACGCACACGGCAGCAGCGGGCTTGTTCACCACCTTGGCTCCTGCCGAGATGAACATACGCTGGATAAGAGACAGTACTGCACCGTTAGGCTGACCATAATAGACAGGTGAGCCAACGATGAGTGCATCTGCATCGCCCAACTTTTCTGAGATGCTGTTGCAAACGTCATCATCGAACGCGCACTTGCCCAGCTGTTTGGCCTTACACTGTCCGCATGCAATGCAGCCGCGAATGGGTTTTACACCTATGTGTACAATCTCTGTTTCTATACCTTGCTGCTCCAGCGTCTTAGCCGCTTCGCTCAGTGCCACGAATGTATTGCCCTGTTTACGGGGGCTACCGTTTATCATTAGGACCTTCATATTATAATAAATAGAATATCAAATGGTTATGGTATTTCATTAACTCGTTTATTTACTTTATATTCTTACCGTCAGAGAAGGCGTTGCCAACTGTCTTACCCAATTGGATGTAGGTGTGGTGTACGGGGTCGAAGGTGATGAGTCCCATCTTTTCAACATCGGGTTTACCGTCTTCTGCCAGATACTTCTCGTCGCAGAGGATGTTGACGATTTCTGCCACCAGGTAATAACCTGTCTTGCTCTCATCTATCTTCTGCTTAACCCGACACTCCAATGTCATCGGAAACTCCTTAAACACAGGAGCGTTCACATTGGGAGCCTTCTCGATGGTCCACCCGGTCTTTTCCATCTTGTCAGCCGTATTCCTGCCGCTTACGATGCCTACATAGTCGGCGGCTACCATTGTCTCTGCTGTTGCAAAAGCAACGGTGAACTCTGGATTCTCTGCCAGATTGTCGGTTGTCTGATGAGAACCCAGTGAGATGATAATCTCGTGCATATCCCATTGGCCGCCCCAAGCAGCATTCATGGCATTAGGCTTACCCTCTTTGTCGAATGTGCCGATAATCAGCACGGGCTGTGGCAGTAGCCACGCTGTAGATTTAAAACTCTTCATAGTCGTATTGTCATTTATTCTATTTCATATACTCAGTATACTCCACATCCATTATGAATTATATGCCATCTTCATTTTTCTCATATTGATGCCCCTAACTGATATGCATCTTCTATATATCGTGTTTCTTTGATATCGCCCTTGTCTTTGACTCCTCTCACGAGTACATTGCCTGCATCCTCAATGTCGAAGAACTTCAGGCAGAGGCGGTACTCCGAAAGAATGGCATCGAACAATTCGGGAAGCGAAGCAGCTCCGACAAGTAATAACGCCGCCTTCTTGATATGAAAGGTGTCGCGGATAGGATTGTGAAACCTATCAATGATAGCCTTCAACTGGGCGCTGATACCATAGAAATAGACTGGCGAGGCAATGACGAGCATATCTGCCTGGCTCATCTTCTCGTAGATAGATGTCATATCGTCTTTCTGAGCACAGACGCCGTTGGCTTCGCCTTCGTCCGTCACGACTCGGCCATCTTCGAGCGAGCTCGGATGGCTCTCGCTGCTCCGTCCGTTGGTCTTGAAACATACGTTGCATCCCAAACAAGGGTTCACCTTATAGTCGCGCACAGAAACAGTCTCCACATGATGATGAATTGCTGCACCTCTGGCAAATGCATCTGCCAGCAACTCGGTATTGCCATCTTTGCGGGGACTTCCTGATAAGATTATTATGTTCATATATGTATATATCTTCCTATTCGTTTTTGTTTATGTGGCGTATCTTCTCCAACATCTGAGTTGCCCATGCTTTAGAGCCGGGCAATTGGTAGCGGCAGTTTCCTGTGGCCGAGGGAGTGAAGATGGTCTCGGCCTGATCGGTAAAGGTCACGGTGCCGCGTCCGGAGAGTGAGAACAGGGCATCGCCCTCCACGGCCTGTACGAGGGGCATCACATCCCACATGCGCTGTCCCGTGTTGCAATTGCACTGCATATAGACCTGCTTGATGGGATGTGCATCGGTCCACGAGATGTCTGCGATGACCTGCTCGGGCGTATATTCCACGCCCTGTCCTGCCTCCATCGGTGAGAACACCATATCGACCTCCTGTGGCCAGTTCTGGAAGAAGGGCTTGGAAAATGTGATGGCCTGGGCGAAGTTGAAATCGGGTTCCACTGCCTCGCCGAACACGCCGCCCTGCAGATAGATGCATTTCACCTTGCGGCGCACCAGTTCTATGCCTGAGAGAGATGAATACTCGTCGCCACCGGATGCCAGCAACTGTGCCAGACAGGTGACGAAGCCCACGCTCACGATGCTCACCGAGTGATCTGGCTGTGCGGCCAGCAGATGGCGGTAAAGCCGCCAGCCGTCGGGCAACGACGAATAGTCTGCCACCGTGTGCCGGAACATCGGCTGCCCCTCGCCATCCTTCGTGTCTGCTACATGAGCATAGTCGATCCATACCTTCGGTTCTTTGATGCCGTCGCGGACAAGGCCGACTGGCACGTCGCCATGGCCGAAGTAGGTATTCATTACGTCGGCAAAGACCGCATTCCGTTCGCCCTCTCTGTCAACCACTATGCCAAGGAGGCGGCAACGCCCCTCTTCCTCGTAGCGATAGAGCATCTCCATGGCAAATAGGTCGTCTGCCGATGATGCGATGTCGGTATCGAATATGATGAGCGGCAAACCTGCATACTCCTGCGGATCTACCGGCTCGTCATCGTTGGAGCAGGAGGTAAGTTGACTTGCCCCGTAGATGGTGATTATGGTGACGAGCAACCAGTTTAAAATCTTCTTCATTTTCCTTTTCGTATTAGATGTTCGATATTTATCATTCAACAATTATCGTTTATGACTTCTAAATAGAAGCTGTAAGGACGGAAACCGTCGTTGCAGCTGATCATGGCACTCATGGGGTTCTGCATCCAGCCGTCAAAGAAGTTACCTTCTCCTCTGGAAAGTGCCTCTACAAACTCGCGCATAGAGCCCCATGCCGAGGGGCACATGCCGTCCGGGCATTCTCCGTTCTCGGATATCCACTGCTGACCTTCCCTCACGTCGCAAGTGTGCTCAATGGGGTTCTCGTACTTCGCCATCAGGTCGGGATAGACCGTCTGACGGATGGCTGTTATACGTACTTTATTCATGTTATGTAATGTTACTATACCAGATATATCCCACCAGTAGCATCTGAGCCATCAGTATCATTGGCAGGCCGAATCTGAACTTCTTGTGCATCGTCTTGTGATGCCATACCTTCATGCCTAACAATGCTCCGATGCTGCCGCCTATGATGGCCAATCCCAGTAGGGTAGTCTCGGGGATGCGCCATCTGTTATGCGCAGCCCGCCACTTATCCATGCCATAGACAATAAAGGCTACGGCGTTAATGCCAACAAGGAAATAGACTACTGCTTCCATCAATGTTTTGTGATTAAATCCTTATCTATTTGTCACAGTTAAGCTTCTGTGGATTCTCTATATATGATGTCTGCATCGACAATCACCTGTTCCCTCTTATCAGGGTTGGAATCCGTTATGTGCTTGATAGTTTCTTTGTGGCACAAAGATACGATTAAGTGAATAAAAAACAAATAATTTTCTTGTATAATATGATACTTTAACCTATCTTTGCAGAAGATTGTTCAGAAAACTCCACAGTGAGATTCTGTTGAAAATAATACCATAATAAAACCTATGAAAGCTAAACAGATTCTATTAACTCTACTGCTCACGCTATTTGCTGTGGGCGTATGGGCCGACGATGCGAAGATTATCGTATGGCAGAAAGACGGCAAGACAACAGAGATTCTATTCAACCAAATGCCGGAGTTTATGTATCAGGACGGCAACGTGTCTATCCAGAATGGAGGTACTACGCTGTCGTGGTCATTGGCCAATCTGCAAAAGTTCACGTTCGAGGGCATTGAGGACGACCCTACAGACATCAAAGAAGTGAAGTCCATGCCCAAACTCGACATCGCGAAAGGCTATGCTGTCTATGAAATCGGCGGACAGCTTATCAAAAAGCAGATTCGCTCGCTCTCTGAACTCCCCAAGGGGACGTACATACTAAAGGACGGTAGTGAAACGATTAAAGTAGTGAAGCAATGAAAAGAATGATATTCTTCGTGTGGCTGCTGATGCTCAGCATGGTTGCCACTGCTCAGACTTTCGTTGTTGTCGACAAGAAGGGCAACCGCGTTTCCTATGACGTCAGCAGGTTGGATAGCGTGACGTTCCAACAAACGCCTCCAGGCTTTACGGTATACGAAGTAGTCTCACCCAGTTCCTCTGAAGGGGGTGAAACACCTGAAGAGCCTATACAGGAAACGACTGCATACACCTTCGACAACGTGCAGAGCTTCTCGGGCGACCCCGACTTCCTTTTCTCGCATCCAGATACCGTCTATGTCGTGGCCGATGGTCAGGACTTCAAGTTCCTGTTGCGCACTAACGTGGAATATAGCTATAAGTCCTCTGCCAACTGGTTGATGCGGATAGTGACCGATTCCTCTGACACCGACTCGCTCAGCTTTACAGCCAGTATGAACCCAATGACCACACAGCGTATTGGGTATATTGCGTTTGCAAGCCTGGATGAAAGCCAAAAAGACACCCTTTGGGTTGTGCAGGCAGGCAAGTATGACTCGCGTTATATTGACATAGACTGGACAAAGACAACACTTGACAGTTTCAATGAAGAAAGTGGAGAAGCCCAGTTGACCTTCAGAGGCGATGTGCCCGTTATGGGCGACTACGATGTAGTGCTATTACCCAAAGACGGTAGCTACATAATCCGACTGATCAACGATGTGCAGCAATCAGAAGGCAGCAAAACGGTTACGCTGTCTACTCGTCAAGGACTGATGGGCAACCTTTTCAAGAATACAAAGTTCACCCTTGCCACAGAAACAGGGGGACAAAATACCCAGCGAGGTATGAGATTCTCAAAAGATGCCTCCCAACCTGTCTATCTGCCTACAAAAGTAGAGATTCTGAATGGCGACAGATATTTCGAGATTTACAATGCCGACAGACCTGCAAGCAACAGGGCTTCCGGAAATGAGTTGACCTCTTATCCTGCAGGCGCTCCGGTAGACCTCGAGAAAGAGTTTGTCAGCTGGGAATATAATGATGACGGACGCGTGCTTTGGGAGAGCGGTGTGCAGTCGCTTTCTTGGGATAAGCTGAACTTCAACATAGGGCTGAAGGGCCGCTTCTCGTTCGACTTCGGTGACGTTGCCTTTGAGAAAGTTCGCATGGGCGACCTTCAGAATCTGAAGATTACCCTCGAGGGCGGATTCGACACTGAACTTGTCATGAAGTATGCGGTAGCCAGCGAGGTAAGCTACGAGAAGGAGTGGACACTGAAAGAGAATGTCATCCCCGACCTGAGGTACACCTTCATGGTGGGTACCGTTCCTGTTTACATCAATGTCGGTGCCGATCTTATGGCTAACGTCAGCCTGGGTGCTTCCGGCGAAGCCTCAATAACTACAGGCGTGAAGGCATCGAACACGGTAAGTTATGGAGTAGAGTGGGATGCAGAGAAAGGTCTCTCGAAAATATCCGAATGCGAGAAGAACCTCGAACTCGTAGGTCCGGACCTGGGTATTCAGGCACACGCCGAAGCCAGAGCTACCGTTTATCCTCAGATAGAGATAGGTATCTACAAGGTGCTTTGCCCCACCATCAGCCCACAGCCCTACATCAAGGCTGAGGCCGACGGCCGTCTGGTGGACAATAAATACGTGGCATGGAACGCAGGAGTCTCTACGGGTGTTGACCTCGGACTGGGACTCTGCCTTGACCTTTTCTTCTGGAAGAAAGACCTGGGCGAGATTGATCCTATCAATGTGTTCGACCTGCCGTTGGTCAGCCTGCCTGACGAGATTAAATTGCTCAACGAGCCAGAGGAGGAAGTGCTCATCAATGGTAAGCGCGAGGTGAAGTACCATGTCACGAACAAGATAAACCTCACGGGTAAGACCTACAATGCGCCTGGCGTACTCGTACACTTCGAGGCCGAGGGCGGAGAACTCGAGGATGAGTACGGCTATACCGATAAGGACGGCAATGTAAGTGCCTTCTTCACGCTGAACGACCTGAAGGGCGGAACGGTGAAGGCAGAGGTCGTGCTCGGTGCTGAGGGCGAAGAACCTGAAGAAGGAACAGCTGTTGATGAGGAAGACGGCATCAAGGCTGATGACTGGACGGCAATTGCTATTGACCATCGCCTGACACCATCACCTGCTTCTCAGGAGATAGACAAGGAAACAACGGCTGCCATCGTCTATAAGCTGGAACGCTACAACTCAAAGACGGGAGAATGGACAGGCTTCGGCGGACAGACCATAGAGTTCGAAGCCACAGGTGGTACAGTGGCTCCTACATCGGCTGTCACAGCTCAAGATGGTACTGTTGCTATCACCTTCACCCCTGAGGATGAAGCTACCGAAGGCAAAGTTACGGGTTCTACTTCAGGCAAGGATCCCGATCCCTGGGGTAAGGTCAGCTCTGCTACCGTTAAGATCAAGTCGGATGAGGGTGGAGATGACATAGTCATCGTTGACGAAGGCCTGAAGAAGGCTGACAAACTAAAGGACAATGTATATGTCATTGACGAAAACGAATATGACCTTGCCGGTGAGGAAGACTATGCATATTGGAGTGTAGGCTCTACGGGTAGCGGCTATAATATCGACTTCTGCAAGGAACATCCTGAATACGCTACCGTCGGTTGGGGAGGTATCTTCAACATCACAGATGACATGGTAGGGAAGGAGATTGATTACCTGGCAGAGAAGGCCAAAGGGAACGAGACGTTGTTTGTCAGCTTGGGTACTTTCGTTGACCCGTCAGCAGGTTGGGAAGCGCCCAATAATATGATTGAATTTAACGCTGATGAGTTAACAGAAGCCAAGTTCTTGATTAAGAATAACGGCGATGGTACCATGAGTGCCTTGGCTCACTTAAAGAGTACTGACGGGCATGAAGGTTGGTTCAAACTTAAGGCAACCAGGTCACCTTGGGATTAATGAAGTTTAATCACACCAAAATATATAATAAAGGAGCCACAAGCGGTTGGCTCCTTTATTGCGTAATATAAATAAACTTCGAGAGATTTAATACGCGTATACTAATCCGTACTTCTCGTGAAGCTGACGGAGGGTGCCGTCGGCTTTCATCTGGGCAATGACAACAGGATCACCGTTACTGCAGCAGCAAGTCGTTATGCCAATCCCAGTGGACTATCATTGCAGACATCGTACAGCAATATTTATTTGATATTGAGTATGTCTACTCACTTAATCGCGACCTTCTTTCCATTCACGATGTATATACCTTTCGCTGTTGGCCATTGGCCGTTGGCTACCTTGCGGCCGCTGAGGTCGTACCATTCACTATTTAACGATTTGCCATTTACCATTTGGGGTTTGTGCACACCGTCTTTGATGTCTGCCAGCAGTTGCTTCATCTCCGAACGGTCTACGGCCAGTCCGCTGTCCCATGCTGCTTGCCACCATTCTGCATCCGTGTGGCGGTGTGTTGTAGACTTACCTTCGTTATAGTCATAGTCGTACCACGTCATGAACCATCCCCATTGGGCGCCCTTATTCCACATCTCCTGAATGTCGCAAACGCGACTGCTGTTGCTATGTCCACATTCGGCCAGTACTACCATGCGGTTAGGGAAGGCGTTCTGTAGCTTGGAAAACTCGCTCTTGGCCTTTGCAGCCGTAAAGCCGTAGTTGTCGCGACCGATGATATCGACGTATTCATCGCCTGGGTACCATGTCTTGTCGCCAACCTGACTGGTCCATACCCAGATAAGATTGTTCAGGCCATGATGGTTAACGAAGCGGTCGTACATCAGCCTCCATAGCTGTTTGTAAGTCTCGGCTCCCTTGATACCCCACCAGAACCAAGCCTTACCGCCCGAGTATTCATAGGTATTTCCAGCTGCCTCGTGCAGGGGACGCCATAGCACGGGTATACCTCTGTCCTGCATCTTCTTCAGGTAGCCTGCCACTTGGTCCATATCTCTGATAATCCGATTGTACTCCTCCGTGTCGGGGGTGACGGCTTTCTTGGGGTCAAAGCTGGTCTGGTCGTTGGCAGTGCCAGGCGTACAGGTCCAACCGTTGCCGTCGTTGGTAGGCACATTCCAGTGCCACATGGCTCCTACCAGTCCACCCGCACGCCACCAGCTATTGGCCACCGTGATGTTAGAGTAGTCTATCCAGCCGTTGGGGTTCACATCCTTCGAGGCATAGATCTGGATAAAGTCGAAGACATTCAGGGCAGGGTATTTCCTTGTCCATTTATACACGTTCTGCGCCTCCTTGATGTTCCAGTTCACGTTGGCAACCGTGCCGCTGACAACCTTCTCGCCATAGAGCATACGCAGGATGGCATAGACCTGTCGAGCCTCCTCGGTAGCGTTAGGGTTAACTGGCTCGGTGATGATTTGTGATTCATCATTAACGGCTAAGCTACCGATAGAGATGGTAAAGAATAAAAGTATGCTCAGATTTTTTTTCATGGCCTGACTATATAGCTATACCTTATTTATTTCCTCCTGCAGGTTATTCAGGAAGCGACCGGCTTGCATGCCATCCATCTGTGCATGGTGGAACTGCAGGGAGATGGGTAGGGTAGTCCTGAAGAATCCTTTCCTGTATTTTCCCCACGCCAGAAACGGGTTGTTCCATCTGCCGGAATACTGGTTGACTATTACATCCAGCTCTGTGCATGGCAATGCCGAGGTGCCTATAATCATGGCATCTTCCAACGACGTACCCTCGCAGGTCTTTGCAGCCAGGATGGTCACTCGCATATAGTCGGCATTGAACTGTCTGATGTCTTCGGAGTAGGGGACGTCGCACAGCGTGATTCCTCCCTTTTCGTTCTGCACGATAACATTGACGGCCAGTTTGTCATAGCGATACAGATGGCCTGGAACAGGCAGTAGGAATAATTCTTCGATGCTGCTGGCAGCCTTACAGATGCACCAGCACAATAGTACGTTAAACTTGATGCCCGTCTTCCTGCTTGCTTTCCGCAGACGGCCCACTTCGAAGGTCTTCACTACTGTCACCATTGGATGTGGCGACGACATCCATAGCTCGAATGCTTCTGCCCGGCAACTCTCTTTGGGAGATATTTCTTGTTTCATATCCTAAATTAGATTTTGATGCAAAATTACGAATAGTTGCGAAATCCACCAAGACATTATCAGCTTATTGTCTTATTTGATTATTTTTAAGCCAATAAGCAAGATTAGGTAATAGGGATTAGAGTTGTAATGGTTATTGGTTATAGGTTATTGGTTATTGAAATAACGGTTAATGGTTAAAGGTTATTGAAAAAGCCAACGGCCAATAGCCAAAAGTCAACGGCCAATAGCCAAAAGCCAACGGCCAATAGCCGAAAGCCAACAGCCAATAGTTAGCTTTAATTTAATTTCCGTAGGATTCTTTTAATTAAGGATTTATCTGTATCTTTGTAGCCGATTTAGTGTTATTCATGAAGAACGTAATCGATCGAGGTTAGTTAGAAAGAAAAAAATGAGATATTATCGTATATTCATCACGGGATTACTGCTGTCGCTGGTTTCGCTGACAGCTGTTGCACAAGAGGGCTTATCACCGATGGGATGTAGGCGTGGTACGCCGCGTCCGGAGAGTATCCTTCGCCGTGGAGGCGCTGAGGGCAGAAAACCAGGTGGCAATTTCTATCACGGTGAGCGTCACCAGTTGACCGTACTGGTGGAATTTAACGATCGCAAGTTTATTGGCGACGAGTCTGCTACGCTGACACAATGGAACAAGATATTCAATACCAAGGATTTGTCCGAGGAGCCTTTCAATGGTTCCGTCCACGATTATTTCCTTGCCCAGAGTTATGGCGACTTCAGCGTTCTTTTCGATCTGGTTTTCGTACAGGTCAGTGGGGATGCCAAGAAGTATGCCAGCACTAGTTCGCATGATGAGTACTCGCAATACCTGGTGCAGGACATTATGGAGGTGCTGATGGATCGCAATGATATCGAGTGGGACAGATACGACTGGAATGGCGACGGCAATATCAACCAACTGCTCATCGTCTATGCAGGCCACGGCATGAACGACAGTAATGATGACGACCTGATATGGCCGCATCAGTGGTGGATGAGCGAACACCTGAAGGATTGCCAACAGGGTGTCTATTGCGACCCCATTCCCTTGTCTTATGGCGGTAAGGAATATATGGTCGACTGCTATTGTGCCTTGAACGAGCTCACAAACGAAAACGATTACGGTTCCTTCGGCACCATCTGTCACGAATATACCCATTGCTTTGGATTCCCCGATTTCTATTATGGCAGTACACAATATGTATATAGCTGGGACCTCATGGACTCTGGCAATTACAATGGTGACGGATATATTCCTCCCGGCTATTCTGCCCACGAACGCTGGTTGATGGGATGGCTCTCGCCTATAGAGTTGCAGGAAACGACAACGGTAACCGATATGCCTGCTTTGGCAGAACAGGGTAGGGCATATCTTATCCACAACGACGGATACGAGAACGAATATTACATCATCGAGAACCGCCAGCCTTTGGGGTGGGATGCCGGTCTTCCAGGCAGTGGCATCCTTGTTTTCCATATCGATTATGATCCCTCCGTCTGGACGAGTACGAGGGTTGTTCCTAACTCTCCCAGCCGCAAGCGTTACGAAATCTTCCATGCCAACAATATGATATCTCCGTATAGAAGGTGGACCTATCCTTATCAGGACAATAACTCATTGACCAACACGTCCTTACCTGCTTCCACGCTGTATAATGATAATATTGATGGCACAAATTTCATGTCCAAGCCTATTACGAATATGACAGTCACCAATGGTCTGGCATCGTTCGACTTCTCAGAATCGCCTATGGGTATAATCAGTGTGGCATCGGGTACTGACCAGTTGCTCTATCGTTTCGGTGTTATTGACATCGTAAGGGATGCCAAGGGTAATGTAAAAAAGGTGATTAGAAAATAAAAGAAAAATGGCTATTGCATTTGCATAGCCATTTTCTTTTTTATACCAAGCGTTTTATTATGCCTTGTTAAACTTCTCCTTGGGCTGCTTGCAACGGGGACAGCGCCAGTCGTCGGGCAGGTCTTCGAAGGCCATGCCGTCGTGCTCTGCGGGGTCATAGACATAGCCACAGACAGAGCATACATACTTACCGCTGGCTTCCTGCTTTTCGAAAACCACTTCGGGCCATATCGTAGGAACGGGATTGTCGAGGTCCATTACACGCTTGGCCTCCAGATTCTCATAGCCCTGCGGGGTGTGCGTTCCGCAATACACCGTGGGATGGTTACGCACGAACTCGCGCACTCGGTCCAACGTCTCACGGGCTGCTGGCAGGTCGTCAAAGACGATAGACAGTTTGTCCTCATAGAGTGCTTCATCCACGTAGGTGATGTCGCCGTGAATCATGTAGAACAGACCGTCCATCTCCACAATGATGATGCTGTTGCCCTTGGTGTGCCCTTTAGCTTTGATGTAGTAGATGCCGTCGGCTATCTTCTGGCTTTCAGGGTAGTTGTAGTAGGCACCGTCGGTATAGCTGACGGGCACGAGGTTCGTCAGTCCCTGCAGCTCGGCAGCGTCCATCTCCTCCTGGTTCACATAGATCTTTGCATTAGGGAAACTTTTCAGTTCGCCAGTGTGGTCAGCGTGCTTGTGGGTAACCAGAATCTTCGTCACCTGCTCAGGCTTGTAGCCGAGGGCTTTGAAGGCATCCATATAGCTGCTGATGTCCTTGCCGGTGAAGATGAGGGAATCCTCGTTTGGCACTTCCTCTGGGAATCCTGCAGGCAGACCGGTATCCACCAGTATCACCTCGCTGCCTGTGTCAATCAGATAGTTCTGCAGACTGCCGCGATAGCGCACGTTCTTATCAAACTTCTCTGGTCCTTCCTCGCCTCCGAACACGAAGGGCTGTGTATAGAATCCGTCTCTGCGGAATTTTACTGCTTTGATTTTCATGATTTGTTTAGTCGTTTAGTTGTTTAGGGAGTTATAAAATGGAGTTAAATAGGGAGTTATGCGCTTTGCGCAGGAAGTTATGCCAGTCAGGCTGGCAGGCCGATAGTCCTACACGTGTATTGGTAATGTCCTCTTTAACTTCTCCCTTTTAACTTCTCAGCTCCCTCTCCCACGGGAGCGACTGGGGACTTTAGAGTAGCCACTGAATTTGGCTACGGCCCCACAAAGGGGCGAGGAAGGCCCTTTGGAAGAAAGACTGAATGTCTTTCTGTGCCTGATGAGGGGAAGAATCTACGATTCTGACGGAGGCCCGAAGGGGAATTCCCATTCACGACGGAGTTCAGGGTTAGGGGTGAGGCTGTTCATTTTTCACTTTTCACTCTTTCATTTTTCATTCTTAAGCCGGCTGCCACTTGCAGCGGACGGGCGAAACGATAGCGCCTTCCTTTTTCAACTCGGCAAAAGCCTTATCCACTTCTTTGCGATCGGCACCCAGTGCCTTTGTCACGTCACCTGCCGAGACAGGTTTGCCAGCCTCGCGCATACATTTCAAAATTTGCTCTTTCATGGTTTTGTTTGTTTAAAATTAAACATGCATTATTGCAGATGCTGCAAAGATACGATTAAGTGAGTGGAATACAAAAAGAAATGTTTACTTTTTTTTAATTCCCGAACGTAAGTATCTTCGATTATAGATGCCTACGAGCATCGGATTACGGCACAGGTGATAAGGGCCACTGGTCATCAGATGTTTTGTACGTGGAGCCACCTCATGACCATAGGCATCGAAGGGATTGCCCTTGCCGACAATGCGCATATAGACAATGCTGTAGATGCTGAGAGCCATTCCGCTGACAGCGAGAATCAAACTCACTACGCACAATATTGCCGAATCTGGTACGTATGACCAGGGTCGTCCTGACGCTAACCAAATCAAAGAAGGGATGCCAATCACAAAGATAAGCAGTCCCAGCAAATAGCCGAATATGTTTGACTTGTTCATTTTACTTCGTTTATTATTCCTGCACTGAAGGATTGTAGCTGTTCGTCCATTACGCCCTTCATTACCTCAAATACATTATCGCCTGTGCAATGACTGGTGTAGAACTGCGTATCAGGATAATGGACTTTTAGCCTTTGAGCCAAAGCTTTTATTTCTTCCTCGCTCTCTTGCCCGTCGAGCAGATGAAAGCCGCCTACAACGGTACGGATGGGGTAGGGGCAAGCCGCCAGAATGTTCTCCAATCCGCTATGGGCACAGCCTGTGAAGAGCAGCCCATCGGTGTACAGGGCCAGCTCATGACGGAAAGCGTCGCGGACCAATTCGCCGTTGGCATCTTCGATATAGAGGTTTTTATTTCCCTTGGGCATAGGATGAACCTGAGGGATATGAGCTATGGCATAGATGCTTTCTGAAACCTTGCAGCTCTTGTTTATAAAGACAATCCTATCTTTCTTGATATCAGACCATTCAGTCGTTATGCTATGCACATTCCCTCGCTTGGAAAAGAACATTCCGCTCATAGCATCAGGTGAGACAATGACTTGAGCCTGTCGATTATGCTCCAAGAAATATCGCAAGCCTCCTGCATGATCACTATGTCCGTGAGAAATGAAAACATAATCCACATCACTAAGATTTACACCCAGCAACTCTGCATTTTGGACAAACACATCACTGGCTCCCGTATCCAGCAAAATCTTGTGCCGCTCTGTTTCCAACAGGATAGAAAGCCCATGCTCTGTGGATAGACGGCTATCGCTGCTTCGATTATCTGATAATACAGTCCACTTCATTTGCTGAACGAAAATCTGTTTATACTAAACAATAAAACCGACTTTGTCCTTATCTGTAATTTCTCTTATGACACGACAGGGATTACCTGCTGCCAGTACTCCTGACGGGATATCATGTGATACGACGCTTCCAGCGCCGATGACACTATCGTCACCTATGGTAACGCCACTAAGAATAGTGCTACCACCGCCTATCCAAACTCGGTTGCCTACGGTAATAGGTTCGGGAATCAAGGCGCCTGCTATACGCTCTGCGGAATCGAGTGAATGGTTGGCAGAATACATACTTACGTTAGGTCCCAGCAACGTGTTATTACCTATCGTTATCTGACCGCAATCCAAGAGTGTGCATCCGAAATTGATATATACATCACTCCCGATGGTGATGTTCTTGCCAAACTCACATGTAAAGTTCGGCTCCATCCACACTCGTTCACCTATTTTTTTGAAGAGCCTTCGCATGATGTCCTGACGACGTTCGGTTTCTTCGTCCTCGGTACGGTTAAACTCTTTAAACAACTTTTTTGCTTCAACTCTCAGGTCGAACAAATCTGCATCAAAATCATTGTATATCTGATGCTCCTGCATCTTATCCCATTCTGTCATATTCATTAAATTAACTATTTATTGTATTCTTTATTATAGGTTATAAACGTTTTTTTGATTCTATTCATCCGGTTGCTGACCGTCGTGGGCCTTCCAAGCACATTCAGTAATCTTCATGTCTGAGAACAGGGCCGTGAATGATGATTCTTCTGGTGAACAGGCATAGATGCCAAACTGGATTTCCCCGGCAGCGGCATACATGTGGCAGATGCGCATCTGACTGAAGTTCACACCATCCGTAGAGCACTCGATGCAATAGTCATCTTCTCTTCTGGAGAAGCGATACCACATAGTCTTGACATCGGCAGGAATAGCCGTCGTGGCCCAGTCGGAATAGCCCTTGTTGGTGGCCACGCTGCCCAGATGCTGGAACTCGTCGTTCTCGTACTCAACAGAGCCCTTTAGCCAGTTCTCGCTGTCGAGGTACATCACGATGCCGCACTGGTCGAAGCGCTGATGACTCTGTGTGAAGTCGGTCTTCACTACGAAGCTGAAGAACTTCTCCTTTGTCTTCATCTGCAGCACGGGCGCATTATCGTTCTGGAAATGATAATAGGTACGCTGCCACAGGTCGGTGTGCGGAGCCGTTGTGATGGCGATGGTGTCACCTTTGCCCTCAAAGGCCTTTGGCTCCCTCGTCCATTGCAGTTTGCTCAGGTCGATGCGCCCGCCGTCGGCCAGCGCTACCTTCACGTCGTCCACAAACTCTGCCGTTGTTTCGGCCTCATTCCCCTTACTTCCGCAGCCCGTCAAAGCTGCTGTTGCTACTGCTGCCATAAGCAAAATGTCTTTTATTTTCATAATTGTATTTGTTTTATTTCATTCTCTTTTGGCTTCCGCCCAAAATGCTCACGCTCGGCAGAGTTGAAGCGAGCTTCACTCTGCACTCGCTAAAACGCATTTTTCAAACTTGAACAATCCATCTTCTTGATCAAACTGCTCTGGCATGTGCGGGTCAGGATGATGCTCATTAAAGAACTCGACGGCATGGAATCCTAAGCGGTTGATGTAAAAGTGGATGTTGCGACGGTCAAAATATGGCGTACAGGTTTCCCACACCTCTATTTCAGGATGAAGTGCCTCGATGGCTTTCCAGATGCCCTGTCCGATGCCCTTGCTCTGAATGCCTACCTTCACATAAAGAAACGACAATTCACCATGATACTTGGTGGCATCGATAGCAATGATGGCACCACCTACACGCTGACCATCAACATCGATAGCCTCGTAGGCTTCTGCTCCTTCAGCCTCTAAAGACTGATAGAAGTCCTTGTCAGGCAGTACCTGCCACTGATTGTCTTCTTTATAGTACGACTCAAAGCCATGCTGGAATGCCTCCTGCATTTCTTCCTTAAATGCAATGGTCTGGTCCTCCCTAAGTCGTAATAACCGTATCTTTGTTTCCATACGCTCAGATAAAACTACAGATTAGCCCTAATATGGCCAGACCGCCCTGCTTCAGAATAATACTGGGCTTGCTAGTCAGACTACCATATAGTGCCACCAACACGACATAGCCCAGTAGCAGCTGCGTCCACAGCAAATTCTGTTGCCAAACAGCAATCAGAAGAAGGACGGCTATCAGTCCGTTATACACACCTTGATTCTTCATCAGTGTCGATATGGTCTTGCTTTTCAGCTGGTCATTGCTGATGCCAAACACTCTTGACGTGCTTTCAGAACTCGTCGCGATGGTTTCGAGGAACATGATGTACAGATGTTCCAAGGCCACCAATATTGCCAGAACTGTTGTGAGTGTACTCATATACCTATCAGGAATTTATTGATACTTCCAAAAATCATACTTCTTGCGAAACTCTTCCTGCTTCTCAGGTGGCAGCGACTTAAAGTAGCCTCGCCAGCTGGGACAGAAGTTAATCTGCCAACGCCAGAAACGTCCGATTAATGACTTCGGGTTCTTGTCATAAGCAGCACGTAGCTTACAGTTCTCACAGGGGTACTTCATAATTGATTGCTTTAATTGAATATTGTTATTTTAATTGTTTGCTGTCACAATGGTCTTGCCAAACTGTATGCACCTGTTATCAGAATAATCATAGTCTTGCCTTCAGTTCTGTCTTTACCTTTTCCAAGTCGCCACAAGATAATATCGGCATGAGGCTTTCTATTTCCTCGATGCTCTTGTCCCACCACCTGAGTTTAAGCAATATCTCTATCAGTTCGTCATCGAAGCGTTTCCTGACTACTCGACAGGGATTCCCAACAGCAATAGCATAAGGAGGAATATCCTTTGCCACCACCGAGTTTG
>JAEEGF011941530.1_pt1 | contig 19670 bp, 5 predicted proteins | sample 9134171 | NCBI WGS metagenome assembly JAEEGF01 (sample SAMN16246542, study PRJNA631951) | gut metagenome | biome: gut microbiome; feature: rumen; material: AP-attached | host: Bos | place: Iran: Karaj | collected 2018-10
ATGCACAATTGTTGACTAACTATAATGTGGGTGTCAGGCCAGTGGAGATAGACCTCAGCGTGGCAGACATCAATAGAGATGGTAAAATAACGATGGCTGATGCCAACGGTATAGTAAACATAACCCTGTCAAAGAATTAGAAATAATAAGAGATGAAAAATATATTTACATACCTGACAGTAGTTGCGGTGATGCTCCTTGTGTCATGTTCCTCTGACAGCATCGTTGCAGATGGCGAGATGATACTTGAGGAGGGTACTATGGCTACGAAGCCATCCTTGGAGAGTGGTGACGCATCACGTAGTGCTTTGTTCCTGAAGGACGGCAAGATGATGTTCGAGTGGAGGGATACTGACAAGATTGCGGTATATCCTATGTATAAGGAAGGAACCAACCAGGACTTCAACAGCATTGACGAGTCATTGATGAAGAAACTGATGTATCGTCGCAGCACTACTAACAGCGTTGATTTGGATAAGGCTGAGTTCAGTATCAATGACGAGAAGTATGTCCTTGACGTTAAGAATACGAGGGACTATGTGGCATGGGCACCTCTCCTTGAGGGAGCAGCCTTTGCAAACAGACGCGTTCCAGAGCTTGGCTATACCGAGATGCCGGTGGTGTATGACGGACAGATACAAGCTTCGAATGTTGAGATGGGACACTATGTCACGACAGACAATACAGAGATGGCAGCATATATGGCATCGGAGAAGGCTGCTTCTGCTCACTTGGGTACATTTGACTACCTCTACGCGCAGGGTAATCAGGGTATGACAGGCTATACCTGCTTTAACTTCTCCCATCTGCAGGCTACCATACGTTTCTATATGGTGATACCAGAGCCGGATAAACCACAGGAATTTGACTCGCTCATTATCTATCACAAGCATGATGCCGGTGATGTCGAGGGATATAACTTCGTGACAAAGGGTAGGTTCAACCTGGACACCAAGTCTATGCATGTGGATGAGATAGCATCAAAACTTACTCTGAAACTGGGTACAGAGACAAAGGGCATGGACCTTATAGACCATGAAGTAGGCAGTGAGACAGAAGGTAAGTATAAATCCGTATATAAGCGTGGTGATAGGTATTTCCTCATAGCATATATGCAGATGTATCCGGTGGATATAACAATGGACAATATGCAGAAACCTACTCTCTACCTGTGCGGACATACAGGCTCTGAGGCTACTGGCGACTTGAAGAAGAACTTCTATAAGGCACGTTTGGATAAGAAGAATATCCTGGCAGGCAAGTGGTATCAGTGGGCTACATCGCTCGACGAAGACCAACCTATAGAGTTTGAGGTGGTCAGCGTACAGGAATGGGAGGCTGATGATACCTTCTATAACACAGTGAACAAGCAAGAGGGACAAGGAACTCAAGATTGGTAATATGACGATGAAGAAAATAGGTAACATATTAAAAGGCGTGGCGGTTGTAATGCTTACAGCCGCATGTAGCGGTGATGATATGCCGCTGACACATCCTGACGGATATGGCGAGGTGAAGTTCGCCATAGGTAATGATGTTACGCGTGCGGTAAACTATATACCGTACGACTATAACCGTGACCCTCATACCATGGGCGTCATCGGATGGTATAACATGCGTGATGCAGAAGATCTCACAAAGAACAAGATGTTTGAGAACCTTGAGGTAACAGCTGAGATTGACGATGATACCGACGAGCTGTCTTGGAGATACTCACCTCTGCGTTACTGGGTGAGCTTCGCGGACTATAGCACGTTTGACAACTTCGCATATATGCCATATAATGAGGATGCAGTGGTTACTCGTGACGCTAATGTATATACACTCACAGTTCCAGTGGACTTCGGCACAGGTAAGCCGTTCTCTATAGATGAGGTGCTGATGTGTAATCTGCCAGACTATAAGAATGACGCTGACGGCGTGATAACATTCAAGATGGATCAGGCGCTCACAGGATATCAGCTCGTGTTCCAGTTGGGTGAGCAGATGAGTCAGCTGCGTTACTTCGTAGTGAAGAGCGTGAAGGTGTACGGCACCAGCTTCCTTAACAAGGGTACGTTGTCTCGTGAATATACATGGAGCACACTCGATAGCAAATGGAGCTCAGGAGACATAAGTTGGGCTATTAATGAAGAACGTGATAAGTTTGACGTAGCAGCAGCCAACGCAGTAGCTATACCTTACCGTGACAATAGTGCTGACGCGCCGACAGGCAAGGATTGGTCAGAATACTATAAAACGGTTACAGAGACCGTGGGTCAGGAAGAAGTTTCCTATGGAGTGCTGCGTGTGAACAAAGACGCAGTACCTTGGGGCAAACCAATCTATCTGCTTCCTGCTACAGGTTTCAACCCTGTATTCGAGGTGACATACGACGCTGTCGTTGTCAATGAGGAGGGTAAAGATGTAGTGACACGTAATGTGGTGAGCACCATCAGCTTTGATGATAATAACTTTGAGAAGCTGAAGACTGTCGGTGCCACAGAGATGGGCAAGGCACGCACCATATATGTGAAGATAGTACCAGACCACCTCTATGTGCTCGCAGATGCGGACCAGATATACGGAACTATCACAGTTCAGTAAAACGGAAGAACGAAACGTAAGATGGGAGTTCGATATGACATACAAACTAATGGATTCTGAAGACAATTAATGGATAATTAATGATAATTCGTGTCAAGAGAATAAAGAAAATCAACGATAGTTTGTTTTAAAAGAGAGGAGAAATGAGATATGAATACTGTAGCGATGAATAACCTCTGGACTTACCTGCAAGGACTTAGCTTGACAGCCAAAAACAAGAAATGGTTGTCAGAACGTCTCATAGAACCAGCTCCCGCTTCGGTGAAAATGGTAGATGCGGACGATTCTGTTATGACAGAAGATGAGGTATGGGAAGGGATGAAGACAGGCTTCCAAGAGATGAAGTTGATAAAGAACGGAAAACTTAAAGCACGTGATGCGTGGGAGTTTATGAATGAGTTATGATATTAAGACTGTGCCGAACTACGAAAGGCGCGTGAGACGGTTGCTGAAACATTATGCTTCACTCAAAAGTGACCTCTTGGATTTGATGGAACAGCTTTCTGAGAATCCCATGATGGGTGTTGACCTTGGTAACGGATTTAGGAAGGTGCGGATGCGTATACGCTCAAAGGGTAAAGGAAAGAGTGGGGGAGCGAGAGTGATAACTCATACGGCAAATGTCATCGTGAGTGAGAATTCGGGCGTATTGTATTTGGTAGACATATATGACAAATCAGTGCAGGAGTCCGTTGAGATATCTAAGATTAGGAGATTGCTGATGGAGTCTTAAGAAAGCGGATAAACGAGATAAAGATTACTGGTCGAAGAAAAAGCAATTGCGCTGATTTTTAATATTGAATGACTAATTCATGACTAATTCATGACAATTCATGTTAAGAGAGAGAAGAGTGCATGAGAGAGAAGAGAGAGGAGGAGAGGAAAGAAAGAGAGTGGATGAGAGAGAAGAGTGTATGAGAGATAAGTGAAGACTGGCTATTATTAGGATATTAACTAACACTATATAAATTTTATTTGGAATATGAAATTTATAAAATGTAACGCTATGACAAGAATAATGTCAAACAACAAGGAAACGATGAGTCTTACCATGGACCACATGAAACGCTCCAGCTATTTGAGGCGCTTCACAGTCACTGCGTTGATTACACTTCTCATGATCATCATGGGAAGTACAACTGCGTCGGCGGCAAAATATAATGGTACAGAAAATTTTGTGGCAAAGAGCCGTTCTACTTATTCTAATGGACAGTTTGTTACCGCTAGTAATGCTGGCAATGGCTATGCTCTTGCTATAGCAGATCTTAGTGACAACGAAAATATCACAAATGCCAAGACTATCACATTGGATTTTGATGTGAGAGTGAATACTGGTACGAGATGTTTAGTTGGAATAGGTGATAAGGCTTTGCGTGGGGAAAATGCCAATGGTAGTAATAAGAGCACCTATGTTACGACAGGTCTTGTAATGTGGTATGGAACTAGTGATGGTACTTCTTTAAAAGTTAACTGGGCGACAAATAATACCGTGGGCTTCGATAAGTTATCACATGTACATTTTGTGTTCGATAGAAAAGCAAAAACATATAGCTATACAATAACATATGTAGATGATCAAGAAGAAACACACACGTTGTTTTCTGGAACAGATATAGCTACGACGTTGGAGAATGCTGATGTTGTAGAGGTCTATAGTTGGGCGAATAGTCAAACTATATCAATAAGTAATGTTACATATTCTTATGAAGCTTCAATATATGAAACGGTACAAGAGTGGGATTTTACAAAACTCACTTGGGTAAAAGAAACTGGTTTTGGTACAGAAACCGTTAAAATAAATGGTCAGGATTGTACTTATGCGGTAGGAGACTTAGGAGGATTGGCCTTGCAGGGCGGAACAGGAACAAGTTGGACTGTAAATGCCCAAGGTCTTACTCAAGGTAATGGAGATCGTAATATAGGAATATTAAACCTGTCAAAAGGTGATATAGTTGAAATTACTACGTCAACAACTCTATCTTCTATTTCAAATGGAACGAGTGAGAATGAAGCTTATACAGGTGTATGTCGTTTTGTCGTTACAGATGATGGGACTTTTGGTTTCAAAACGACGAGAAATGATTATATAACAAAAATCAAGATTATTCGTGAGAAAAATCCTGTTGAAGTATCTTTCTCAAAAGGAAATGATATAAGTGTGTTAGGAAATGTTCCGGAGGTTCAAGAAGAGGATGAAGGAGTGCCTTTTGCTACTCCTGTAAATATTTCATTGTATAAAAGTGGGTATACGCTGACAGGATGGAATGACGGTGAAAATACCATTGCTTGTGGAGATAACACATCTGTGTCTGAAGATGCAACGTTTACTGCGGTATTCACGCAAAACAATATTCTACGTCAGGATATTACAGCTGCGCTTGAAGTGCCTTTTAATAATATAGGTTGGACAGAGGCAGGTACAGAAAGTTATTATGTAACACAAGCCTCTTTTAATGGTGAGTCGCAAGATGTTGCCATAAAAGTTGATGGGAAAACAATTACATTGTTAGATATTATACCAGGAACAAAGATAGCTGTGCCAGCAGGAACGATTGCAGATTACTCTGCTACGGACGTAACGATAAGTGGTGATACATTAGTATATAATGGTTCAGCCTCTTCTCTCGTTATTACCTATGAAGGTTTGGCTACTTCTACGTCTATTGTGGTGAAATATCCGCGTACGGGTAAGCCTGTTGTAACTACAGACCTTAATGATGTGTATGTAGCGAATGTCAATGGAGAATTACAACTCTCTACGACGTTTATTCAGGCAGATTCTTACCAGTGGTACTCCAACACAACTGCAAGTAAGGAGGGAGCAGTGAGCATAGCTAACGCCACATCTGCTACTTATAGTGTACCTACCAATTCAATAGGCACTACATATTACTATTGTGAGGCTACGAATGCTATAGGTACAGTATCCTCAAATATAGCAAGAGTGGCTGTCAACGATTATGTAACCTTCGATTTCAAGAACTGGCCTACGGATGATACTGAGATTGGAAACCTTTGGGAGTGGGTTGACGGTCCTGACGGAACCCGTGTTTACCAGTGGGCAGAAAAGGGTTATTATACCGCAGATGCGTGGGCTCAGAAATGGGCACAGCAGCCGATACTCTATCCTTATGCCCTTGCAGGTTATATGGGTTTGAATCTTGGTAACAGTGGTATTGTTAATGGCAGTGGTTTTGTACAAACAGGCAAAGATCGCCCGATGAATGTATATGACCTCAAGGCAGGTGATGTTATTGTTCTTACTGGTACAGGATTGTTGGAAGGTGATATCTTCTACCCAGGAGAGCAGGGTAATGCTACCTTTGATACATATATTAACAGCGACAATACGGAGATGACACTGCTTGTCAAGACTGACGGTATGTTATCGTTCATGTTGTGTGCGGCAAAGTCACCGAGAGTAGCTAATCCAGTTTATACACTTAAGGTGCCTAACAAGTATGCACCTGTTATAACAACAGACTTGGATGGACTGAGTTATACAATTGGACGTGATGAGACTAAGACTCTGACGGTAGCAGCTTCTGCAACAGATGCAAATCCTCTGCGTTACCAGTGGTATCGTAACGATGTTGACAGCAACAAGGGCGGCAGGGCTATTGACGGTGCTAACAGCGCTACTTACACCACAGTTGAGGGTGAGTCATACTATTACTACTGCGTAGTGTTCAACAGCGTGACAGGAGCTGCTGCTGCAACTACCAAGACTACACATGTGCAGTGCAAGCCACAGGTGTCATACGTAAACAATGATGCTGATGCAATAGGTGATGTGCCTGCTACAGAAGTGATAGAGATTGGTGAGAAATTCACTATTGAGTCACGTAACTACCAGTTGTTAAAGCCGGGTTATACGTTGACAGGATGGACAGACGGAACAAACACATACGAGTTTGGTCAGTCATACGATATAGTGAATGACATCGTGCTTAATCCTGTATTCCGTGCAAATGAGCAGTCTCTCTCTGCTATAACAAATGTAACGACATTTACATGGCCTTTCGCTACGAGCAAGGATGCTCCAACTGTTAACTGGACAGATGGTGAGACTCATGTCCTTGCTGCACAGCAGGCAGTGACAGGAGAACGGCAGGACTTCGGAGCCAAGGTGGCTTCTACTGGATTTACTACCGGCGCTGCTACTGCAACAGTAGCAGAGGGTACCACTATCAAGATACCTATGAAGTATGGTACTACCATCGAACTCTTTACATCAGGAGAGACTCCTTCTGCTACGGTGCTTACCACCGACTTGAAGACACCACGTAACATGACAGTAGATGGCAGCACTCTTACATATACATATAAGGGTAATAATGATGAGCTCACCATGACACTCGGTGCAGGTGCTTACGACAGCCTCAGAGTGCATTATGTGCCAACAGGTATGCCTGTATTTGCAAAGGACTTGGAAGCAAATTATTATCTGGAGACAGGTCAGGACTCAACTCTTACAGTAGAGGCCACAGAGGGCGTGACATTCCAGTGGTATCGTAATACTACGCACTCAAATGAGGGCGGAACAAAGATAGAGGGTGCTACGTCAGCATCATATAAAGTTGGTAGTACAACTGATAAGTCAGAGTATTACTATGTTACGATAACCAATAACTATGGTACAGTGGCATCTGTGGCTGCTCAAGTTGACTACTTCTCATATGTTACATTTGATTTCACGAAGTGGGATGCTGCGGATGCGAATGTGCCGTCTCTTATAGGTGAGAATATTGGTGGTACAAGAATGAATGCTCGTAAATATTTTTATCCTTATGGATTAGCTGGTTATATAGCATCGCAGGAAGGAAATGAAGGCATAGGCATGAGAATCCGTACAGATATTCCGTCTTATGGATTGTATAATTTTGGTTCTGGTGGTCGTTATATGCCTATTCTCGGTATTAAGAAAGGACAGCACATAACACTTTCAACTTCAGGAAGTGCTTTATGGCTTAGTCCAAGCGGCGCAAACTGGAGTGGAAATATAATCACCAATTCTGCTACATATACTTATACTCAGAATGAAACTAAAACAGAGACAGAAATTGTAGCTCTGAGTGACGGTATGGTTATAATGTCGGTAGAGCGTTATGGTCAGGTTCATTCCATCAGGTTGCCTAATAAGTATCGGCCTGTAATCACAAAAGATCTTGAGGAAACCTATGTGGTTGACAAGAATGAGGCTTTGACACTGTCTGTGGAGGCTGAGCTGAGTGCTCAAATGGAAGGTCATAATTTGGCATATCAATGGTATTCTAATACTTCAAACAGCAATAAGGGTGGTACGGCTATAGAAGGAGCAACAAGTGCTGATTATACTATTGAAAAGGTTAACAAATCAGCATATTACTATTGTCTTGTAAGCAATACTGGTACGGGAGCTATTACTCCTTCTTCACCAGCAGCTGTAGGATTCTATCTGAATGTTTCATTTGTGAATGATGATCCAGATGCTTATGGTGAGACACCTAAAACTGTAAAAGTACAAAGTGGTCTGCCTGTCACAATGCCTAAGAACCAGACATTGATAAAGGACGGTTATACCCTTACTGGATGGTCAGATGGTCCGACAACTACAGCTATAGGTGAGGACTATGTTCCTCAAAATGATGTTGACCTCCATCCTGTCTTTAAGAAGAATGCAGACAATGTATCTTTGCAGAAGCGTTCAGAGGAGATGACAGTACGTTGGGTGTTCGCTACGGAGAACGGCTCTGCTGAGTATAATAACAATGCATCTGCCAATGTGCTTCAGCCGATTATCAACGGTGACGCCGTTGATGTGGGCATCAAGATGACCAAGGGTGACAACCAGACCAACGAGGCAATGGCTTCAAATGGTTGGATGGCAGCAAACAATGGTAACTTCACCTTGCCGGTAGTGAAGGGTGCAAGAATAGCCTTGACGGTATATTATCCTACTGACATCACAATAAACGGCGAGAATATTACTTACAACGCTACGTATGGTGAACAGGGTGCCGTAAGATATGTATATGCATATACCGGAAGCGAGAAAGAAATAGCACTTAATATAGCTAACAACTATATCAAGGACCTTGAGATATATTACCCGGCACCAGAGTTGCTTAGCACTAACGCCGCTACCTATAATGTCTATATTGACAATGCGAAGGTGGCACGTAAGTCTGCGGTAATTACTCTTACAGGTAAGAACCTTGATCCTGGTAGCACTGTAACACTTACAAAGGATGCTAAGGCTTCAAATATAACAATTGACTCAGAAACATTCACTGTAGGTAGTGATGGTACTCTGTCTCAGCAGATACTCGTGACATACGAAGGAACAGCTGCCCAGACTCAGGACAACACTGAGCTCACATTCGTATATAGTGAGGATACGAAGGCTACAGCCACCGTTACATACGGTCGTGAGGCAGCCTTTACCGGAGCGTCAGGCGTAACACCTGTTAGCATAAAGACTGTATGGGATTGGAGCAGCACTGCTTCTCTCATTAATCCTGCACAGGATGTATATATGGCGTTCAACGACATAGAACTTGGTGAGGGACAGGATTGGCCGGCGGGCTTTACTGCTGCAAACCTCGCAGGTTCAGGTACATACTATGCTAATAACATCAGTAAGTGCTTTGAGGGTAAGGAACTGTACTTTAAGACGCTCTGTAAGGGTACTATAGATGTAGAGTTCTCTGCAGCAAGTGGCAATAACATAACGCTCGCTGTCAATGGAGAGAATACCTCATTCAGTTCTACCTCAACAAACTCAGTCACTGCTAAGAAGATTCCAGTAGGAGTAGGTGGCGTGCTTCTGCAGGCTCATACTACTGGCTTGACAACAGGTGAGCAGGATATGCGTATATATAAGGTGACATTCACTCCTGACGCTAACAAGCCTGTTATTACTCTTGACAAGACCACGTCTTCATTCACCTTGGCTCCTTCTGCAGATGTTAATTATTCAGGAGGTGATCCAAGTGAGGTGTTGTACTATACTACTGACGGTTCAGAGCCATCATTGACATCTGAAAGTACAAAGAAGTATCTGGGTGAGCCAGTATCTCTTTATACTAATGTCATGATAAAGGCCATGGCTGTAGCACCAAATAAGAACAACTCTGATGTTGATAGCTTGCAGACCGATATGCGTACCTATAAGCTCAACGTAGGTGTATATCCGGCAAACTCTGGTCGTGTGGTTGCCACACCAATGGCAGAGAATTACGAATATACAGAGAATGCTACAGTAACTCTTAAGGCAGAGGCTGCCAGTGGTTATGGTCTGTCTGCATGGGCTACTTCACGTGCTAACATCGCCAACGACGAGTTCATCCATACAGGAGAGTCTTCTATCACTGTAAATGTCAATACAACGTCTAATGAGTACTGGGCTGTATTCAAGGACGGTAAGACAGTCACTGTAATATATGACTTCGCTCACTGTAAGTTCTTGGAGACTGATGGAGAAGTGTCTGAAAACAGTGAAGAGTATCAAGAGGGTTTTGACGATGGATTCATAAAGACAAACCATTTCAAGTCTCCTATAACATCTAACTCTATATTTGTGCCTAATAATTATCCGGTATTCATTTCAGAAGGTGATTTTTACCAAGGCTCTTTCCTCTCTCTCATATACTGGGAGGATCAGAATGGTAAGAGGTATGACAAGGGTTCTAACACTGTAGTGAACGTGGCTAATCAGACTTATACCTTAAGACCAGTGTTCCAGAATAACCTAGGAAGGTTCCCTCTTGAGGAGCGTACTTCAAGTTATAACATTACATGGGATTTCCGTCACTCTGAGTATGCACATCCGTTGACTCTGCCTGCTGGTGTTACGTCGTTCTACACTCGTGATGCAGTCATGACCTATCAGGAGAATACTACTCTGTTTGAAAACCAAACGGTTGATGTGGCAATTGAGATTGATACACGTGGTGTTACAAATACCGACGGTTCGTTCGCTGAAAAGGCATTCACCAATGAAGATGATGATGAGTGGGCTTCAATATCTAAGGGCACCAAGATTACCATCCCGTCTTCATACGGCGCTAAGATAACATTGGCTACCTATAAGCCTATCATAGCTGGTGAGGGCGGTACGAAGATTAATGGCATTGCTCCAGATAATGTATATGAGGAGAATGTCCAGAGAGATGGTGAGGCTTATCTCTATACATGGACTATAAAGGATAATGCTACGTCTGTCGTTCTTACAATAGGTGATTTGGACTATGCGTTCTATAAGTACATCCACGCCGAGTATCCGAATACGGAAACCACATACTTCAAACTTTCGTCTAACAATGACGTAATGGGTACTGTATCTGCCGTCAACACTCTTGATGAGAATGATCACGGCACAGTGTCAGACCTCGGTCTCGGATTTAACAGGAACAGTAGCGTCACCTTGACCGCAGAGCGCAACAGATTCTATGAGTTGAAGTATTGGATAACTGGTAAGGGAACGAAGTTCTTCCCTGACGGTACATATCAGAGAGCTACTGATGACTCTCCAAAGCCAATTGGTGAATCTGTAAATTCAGATGATATAACATTCACTCATGTAGATGAGAATACTGTAGAGTTTACTCTTAAGCGCTACTTTGAGATACAGGCTGTATTCGGCCCACGCGAGTCTTATACTATTAACTTCATGTCTGGTATATCAAGTCTGGCAGAAGGTGATGCCCTGCCGGTACAGCGTGTGGAGATAGGCGAGAAGTTTGATATGCCTGCCAATAACTATAACCTCTACAAGGAGGGCTATACGTTGCAGTACTATATAAGTGCGGACAGCGTGGATAATCCATCTGCACGTCACTATGAGTTCGGTAAGTCTTACTCTGTATGTAACGACATGCTCCTGATGCCAATCTTTACTGCTAACACAAAGTCTGTATATGACGTTGCTGATGAGAATGGCAGAACAGTAACATGGAATGTGAACCAGATGAAGTTTAGTTTCTCTAACTCTAACGGTAGAATGGTATCACAGCTTGCTGTTGATGATGATAACACCATCGACGTGCAGTGTTATTTCGCTAACAGAAGTAACGGAGTATATTACAGAATTAACTCTTCTGGTGTACTCGAGCTCAGTTCTGCTGCGAAGTTGCAGATACTCTCTACCACAGACTGCGAATTTACAGTTAACGCCGCTTCACCAGCAACGTTCAGTAAGGGTAGCGTTACTATAGCAGATGATAATACTCTGCAGGGTTCAACTATTACTAAGAAAGTGACAAGCCCAACCAATAACCAGGCGATAGTATTTAATGAGCCTGCTACGGTACAGAGTATCAGCGTTAAGTATAACAAGATAGAAAAGCCGAGAAATCTTGCATCTGTCAAGGTTGGTGAAACATCGTTGACAGAAGAGCAAGTCGCTACGTTGAATAATACTACTACGCTCACCTACGATTGTGCAGCATCAGATATCTATGCTGCTCAAGGTGCTATGCCTACAGTTACTGCCGAGGCGTTGATTGCTGATACGGGTATGGGTGTAGTAGATGTTACACAGGCTACAGTTGATAATCCTGTTGCTACGTTATATTTGAGGTTTAAGGTAAGTGATACAGATAAGATCACATTGAGAACGTTTACCATAAACTTCAATATCACAAGCAAGGAAGCACCGGCATTTGTAAGTGCAAAGGTCAACGACAGCAATGTGGAGGGCGGTAACGTAACCGAGAAACAGAATACATCTGGTGTTATCAGTCTGGCATTCGACCATCCTATGGTAGCCAAGAATGTGGTGATAAACGACAAGACCTTTACTGCAACAGCAGTAGGTGATACAGTGAAACTGCATTACTGGGCATTGCAGCCAGATACTCCTTATAGCTTCACTATACCAGAGAATACATTCGAGGATATATATGGAGCGAAGTGCACAACTCCGATATCACTGTCATTCACTACAGCTGCATCGGCATCAGTACCTGCTACGTTGTTCAACTATATTGTAACACATAAGATAGTATGGGACAGCTTCACGCAGGAGATGAAGGACACCGTACAGATAGTACCTGACGATGTGATAGAGAATCTCGCAAAACAAGGTGATATTGAGTATGGAACCCTTGAGGAAGGTCTTGCAAAGGCCAATGCTGCAGGAGGTGCAGCTCGTTACCGTATCTTCGTGCCAGACGGAGAGTACAACGTTAGGGGTATATCTCCACTGGTATCTACAGACGTCACTGGCACCCTTTGGGGTAAGGACCTTAACGGTACTCCGACAAAGACGGTTGGCTTGACCATGACAGACTATAAGGACCATGTGTTCTATAACGGACGTTCTATTCTCTCAAGTGATAATATATCTATCATTGGTCAGAGTCAGGACAGCACGATTATATACAGTGATCCTCGCGTCTGCGGTCTGTATCGCTCACCTATATTCAGTATCTCTAATAACGTAAAGGGTACTTATATGCAGGACTTCACCCTTGAGAACCGTTTCTGTAACTCAATGGGTAACCAGCCTGACGCATATCTGATAACTAATGAGAAAGAAGAAACTGGTGGCGCTCCGTCTATCGTGGATAACGGTTACCATACCGTAGCTAAGTATGTAACTCTGAAAGCTCACGACGGTACCTATGTATCTTCTCCTGTTAAGGATCAGCAGACAGACAACTACTATGAGGACTGTCAGTTGTGGGGTATGCACTATCCGTTGCTCAGAACTGGTCAGACATGGTGGCAGAATCCAAAGGTTGTGCTGCGTTACAACTCACGCCGTCCTGTACGTCTCTCTTGTATAGAGCACTTCTCTACACAGCCATGGGGATATATCCTTAAGGATGGTGTGTTCACGGCAGAGAATGCTGCAGCGAGGTCACGTAATGAGAATGCCTTCTGCTTAGGTACTCTCGTACGATACTCACCTGTTCAGACACTGCTTAATATGAAGTTTGAAGTTGCTTCAGCTGCAGTTGGCTATGATGTCCGAGTTCAGGGTGGTGGCGAGGTAATACGCTTCCATGAGTATGGTTCTGTGTCTGCAGCAGGAGTGCCGGTTGACCTCTCTACACGTTCAACATCAATATTCTCTCCAGGCGCTGGCTCTGATGACTATGTTCTCACAGCAAGCCAAGCTGCAGAGTACACCATAGAGAATATGTTCGGTAGTGGCGAGGCTTATGACCCACGTGTACATACTGCACAGGTAGATCTTGACGATGTGGTACTGTCACAGACCGATGAAGGTATTACATGGAATGGTAAGAGCCAGGCCATCTGCTACTTCATCTTCCGTCAGAATCCGGAGACTGGTTTCTTTGAGTTCTTTGATATCTGTCTGGACGAAGTTTACACACCACGAGACGAGGCTGATGCCGACGGCATGGTATTCTATGTACGTGCAGCCAACGAGCGTGGTGGTCTGGGTAAGCCTTCTAAAACCATTAAGTATAAGAAGCTTGGATGGTATGACCTCAAGGTCGTTCACAAGGAAGGCTTGGCAGAGACAGGTGATACCAGCGACGATTGGAAGGGCTGGAGCACTATCTGTCTTGCTCGTAACGCTAAGGTTCCTACACAGAGTATAAACGAGGACGGCACAGATGGTGGTGGTCATATCACAGTCTATGGTGCACAGCAAAATATTGATGGTACCACTATACACATGAAGAAGGTTACATACCTGAGAGCCGGAATGGGTTATGTGGTATATGCTACGACAGGTGAGACAGAAAAGACCTACCGCTTCAACTATACATGGGATACCAATAATATCTCTACTGGCGCTCATGACAGCTTCCTCGACGGTAATGAGTTGGATGATACTGTCAGCGTAGGTACGGTGAACTGTTACACTATGGCATATAAGAAGACCATCAACCCAGACTGCGTAGGCTTCTACAAGTTCATCGGTGAGAAGATACCACCTCACAGAGCTTACCTCACGGTGGAGACAGCAGCGGCTAAGGGCTTCATACTCGATACCGAGGCTGATGCGAAGAAAGTACGCTTCGTCTTTGATGATAGCGACGACGAGTTCTTCTTCTACGAAGGTGATGAGGATGCTGACGGTATAAGAAACGTACGTTCTTCTGAAGTTGATCCAGAGGCTGTATTCGACCTAAGTGGTAAGCGACTCGACAAGTCACAGCTCCGCAAGGGTATGGTATATGTCATTGGAGGAAAGAAAGTATTGTGGACTGGAGAATAATTCTTTAATAGCATATTTTGGGAGGCTATCAAGCGTGATGCTTGGTAGCCTCTTTTTCGTTATGTCGTTATGTCGTTATATCGATATAACGATATTCCGTTATTCCGGTAATTCTAAAGTTAAAGAACATTTTATTGTTAAAATGTTTGGTAGATAAAAGAAATATATTATCTTTGCAGGTGTAAAGTGGAACAAAATTACCACCTTTACACGTTAACTGACTATAAAATTAACTGATAAAAGTCATGCAGGTACATGCTGGCACAGTAAAACTAACTATTATCTAACTATATAAACAAATAGTAATAAGAGAGACAAGAAAACGATAGACATATATAGATAACTAACTATTATTCAGTCCTTAGAGACTTGTTAATTGAAAATCCTTTTAGTAGTAAAGATGCGAAATCTGTACTACTAAAAGGATTTTGTGTTTGTTAAACAATCTTAATTTGTGACGTAAGGGGGGTATTTGGTATATTTTTACCCCTCCTTTTCCGGTGTATTCGCTATTTTTGCATCTTGAAAAATACTGCGTAATAGGGGATGACCTCCCGTGTTACGTCGGTGAGTGGTGTTATTCGTTATAATAAATCAACTGACATATACAAAGCAAAACCAACTGACAAGATATCATATAGCCTATGAAAACTTTTCGATATTTTCAAACAACTCTTCTCACCCTGCTGCTGGCCGTGGTATGTGTAACCCGTGTAAGTGCAGATGAGACAGTAATCACTTGGGGTATGTCCGACGGGTCGTTAGACGTTGCTGGCTCTTTCTCGGCTGGAAGTGAAAACTTCAGCAGTGCTAAGGTTACGGCAACGAGTACGTTGGCAGCGAGTGGAGCCTATACCTATGACGGCGTGACCTACACAAAGGTGAAAGAGTCTGATAGGGCTGATGAGAAAACCCATTATGTGGATTTCGTCATCACTCCGAAGGAAGGCGTCACATTCGTGCCAACGAGTGTTTCGTTTAATGCCTGCAAGATAGGTACAGATGCCGGTCGCATCAGTTACTCCATCGTGTCGGGTGACACAGAGGTGTCTTTGGGTGACGGTATCAACCCGGGACGTAATAAGGCAAATACAGAGAATGACGGATACCTTTTCTCTTCAAATATCACCCAGACACTGAACTGTACCAAAAGCACGCGTTGCATACTGCGTGTCTATTTTGTCAGCCTTAATACCGGCAAAGAGACAGGTATAGCCAATGTTACTGTTATGGGAGAATACTCAGGTACGCCTATTGATGAGACGGCTAGCGACTTCTCTGCCATACTCAACAACCAGGCTGGTACCCTCATAGCCGAAACAGAACAGGTTCAGGGTACATCCCTTGAATTTGGAGTAACCCATCAGGGTACCCGTGTAGCAGCAGACGATGCGTCGGCTGTGGCGGTGATAAGTGGAAAGTATCACAGTGAGCACGGCATGACATACCTTGTGGTAAAAGCCAATGTTCTTGGTCCTGTGAGGATAAGTGTCGGTCAGTGTTCATTTTCATCTAATGCTATCACGGTCAAGGATGCGGATAACAATGTCGTAGCTACAAAAGTTCCCGCTGCAGCTTGTTGGAAAAACAATCATGACAACGTCACATATATATATTATGACGGTGACGCCACCACTCTCACTATAAGTGGTATGGGGTATTGCCCGTATATAGCGGTGGAGGCGATAGACGAGTCAGACATACCACGCACAGTTGAGGTGTCATATTCCGCTGACAATATATTAGGAGTTATGCCATCGAAAGAGGTTGTTCCGATGAACACTCCGTATGCATTGCCAAAGAACTCCACATTCTACAGACAGGGCTATACCTTTGCACAGTGGACAGACGGGAATGCCAATTACAATGCTGGTGTGGAATATGCCATACAGGAAGATGATGTGACGTTCACGCCTTTGTTCCGCGCCAACACCAAGACACTTGATGCTCTTGAGAACAACGTGACAGCCACATGGTATTTCGGTGAGGCGAACGGTGCGCCGAGAGTAGCTTGGCAGAACTCAGGTGATCAGTATCTCGTCACCCAGGCAAGCGTGGACGGTGAGACGCAGGATATGCCGCTCATCGTCAATACCAATGGTGGTAAGTTCAATAATGCCCGTGGTGACACGTGGGCACAGGTCAATGGTGGCACTAAGTTCATCATCCCTGCCGTCAGTGGCATGAAGATAGAGTTCATGAACTTCTTCAGCAAGCCATCAGGCACCATTACGGATGGAAGCATATCAACAGACATGACAGTGACAGGCACTACAATGTCTTATACATACGTAGGCAACGCCTCTACCGTGACCGTCACTGTCAATGAGGGCAGTTACGGCAGCGGACTTATCGTGACCTATCCACGTTTGCCTAAACCAGAGATAACCGGCGACCTCGCCTCTTCTTACACAGTAAGGAGCGGCTCGCCAAAGACTCTCAAGGTAGAGGTCAGCGGCGCCACACGCTACCAGTGGTATAAGAACACTACGGCAAGCACCGCCGGAGCTACAGCCATCAGTGGTGCTACCACTGCCACATATACCGTGACGACCCCTGCAGAGGGAGAGTACTACTACCTTGCAGCAACCAATAGCTATGGTACGGTGATATCGAATATCACTACGTTCAGAATAACCACCCACACCTTTGACTTCACTTCATGGAGCGATGCCACCAAGGCAGACCTTGCCGTAGGCAAATACTCTGTGACGAGCACCACGTCACCATCAAGTAACTGGAGTGACGCAGAGAAGACAAGTGACACATCAGGCAACGACGGTCAGTGTTACTGGCAGGTGGCACAAGAGGACGGTACGCTCCATGCCAACGGCAATGAGATAGCTGAGCTGAAGGGCCTCGTGTTCCAGCAGGCCGACCAAGCCACCCGTAACCTCGCCATAGCCGTTGACTATCCGTCAACCAGCCTCGGCACATATCACGGCGGCTCATACCTGTGGCTCGGCGGTGCCGACAAGGAGTACTTCGTTATCCCGTCTGTAAAGGTCGGCTCAGTGATAAGGATGGGTGTGGAGTCACATAACCAGTCAGATGCCCGTGGCGTCAAACTGTATGTAGGCTCAGTAGAGCAGCGTGATGCAGACAACAACCTCGTGGCAGTGCCAACCACCTTCACCGAACAGGAGTGGGTGGTAAGGAGCACCGGCAACGAAGAGTATGTAAACGTGAAGGTGCGCAACACCAACGGTTGCCACATATATTATATAGACTGTGACATGGCAGGTTTCTCCATGCTTAACACCAGCTATGTAGTCAAGACAGGCGAGAGCTATCTGCTCGAGGCAGGTACCGACTATGAGAATGTAAGCGGCGCGCCTGTTACATATACCTCAGGCAATACAGACCTCACCACCATATCCTCTGACGGACTGATACGTATGTTGCGTGGCGGCACCGTGACAATCACGGCGCACCAGGATGCCAACGGTATATACTCAGCGTCAGACCAGACCTTCACCGTCTCCTCCACCAATGCACAGTTGGAAGTGTCGGCGGAACCTCTGTCACTCGTTATTAACAATGCCAAGGTAAAGTACCAGACGGTAAAGGTGTCGCTCACGGGTACAGACTTCACCCCTTACTCTACAGCCAGTCTCGCAGTAAGCGGTTCATCAGCAAATATCACCGTCGCTCCGTCTTCCTTCAAGGTGGAGAATGACGGTACCATATCACAGCAGTTCACCGTCACTTATGCTACGGATGCAGTAGATAACGGCGGTACGTTGACGCTCACCTTCACGGCAGAGGACAAGACAAAGACACTCTCACTGCCTTATGGTCGTAGTGTGGCTTACGGCGGTACTACCGTAAGCGACGTCACCGGCTATCGCCAGTGGGACTGGAGCGGCGCTTCTGCCAATGTGCTGACGGTCAGCAAGGACGGTCAGATGGCATTCGCTGATGCCGAGGGTACATGGCCGGCAGGTGTCACCGATGGCGAGGGTTATTACGGTGGCATACAGTATCTGGCAGGTACCGGACAGTACCTCTCAAAGACCGACGGATGTTTCCAGGGCTCAGAGCTCTACTTCCATAATACAGTGCCCGGCACCATCGAGGTGGTGTTCTCTAACACTGGCGCATCAGAGCGCCCATACCGTTATCTCAACGTCAACGGCGTTAACACCGCCTTCCGTTCAAAGGCTGTTGACAAAGTGACGTCAGGTTTGATAAAGGTGCCGGCAGGAGGTGTCACCATACAGGGACGCTTCAATGATGAGGAAGGCGACGAGGTGACAGACTCGATAGACTTCGGTCCGCAATACCTGCGTATATATAAGGTGACATTCTCACCTAATGCCAACGCACCTATTGTCACACTGAACAATGATGATGCGACATTCACTCTTGCTACCGACGACCCTGACGATGTGATATACTATACCATCGACGGCACCGAGCCTGATGCCATCGACGGCATAAGATATGTGCCTAACCTTGATGATAACCAGGTGGACCAGGGCATACACCTTGATATGAATGTGACGATAAAAGCCATCGCCACCAACAGTAAGAAGAATAACTCCGACGTAGTGTCTAAGACTACAAAGTTCAAGACCTATAAGCTCAATGTGGTATCTATACCGTCAAAGGGCGGTTATGTGGAATATACCCCTGAGGCTCCTAACTGCAGCTACACCAAGGGTACCAAGGTGTCTATGCGTGTCATAGCCAAGACTGGCTACGGCTTCCTGGGATGGACGGAGACACGCGCCGGCGACTTCTACAGCACCGACTTTACGGACGAGATAACCATCACCGACGGCACTAACGAGCGTTTCGTGCGCTTTGCCCAGGGACCGGAGGGAACGGTGAGGTATGACTTTGAACACTCCTTTGTACTGCTGCGTACCTTCTCTGACGGCACAGAGCTGCCCGAGGA
>JAEEGF011182417.1_pt1 | contig 19669 bp, 18 predicted proteins | sample 9134171 | NCBI WGS metagenome assembly JAEEGF01 (sample SAMN16246542, study PRJNA631951) | gut metagenome | biome: gut microbiome; feature: rumen; material: AP-attached | host: Bos | place: Iran: Karaj | collected 2018-10
CAGCCGGTCCGAATCGAAGTCGGTCCCCTCGTAGAGGGTCTTGGACAGTATATCGTAGCGGCTGATGGGCCCCTGGATCATCTGGGGGAAGAAGGAGGCGAAGAGGGCGTATTTGAGGAAGTTTTTCTCCGGGGGGTACTTGCCCCGCTTCACGTCGATAAGGTAGCCGATGGACTGGAAGGTGTAGAAGGAGATGCCCAGCGGCAGCACCCAGTTCACGGAGAAGGGGACATGGACCGCCGAGAGCAGGAAGCCCGTGTATTTGAGGGCCGCCAGCAAGCCCAGGTTCACCAGCAGGCAGGCGAGGAACAGGGCGGTGCGCTTCCTGCCTTCCTTCTGCTTATAGGCGGCAACGGCCTCCCGGGGGAGGTCCTTTTTATGCTCCGCCATATAGGCCTTCTGCCGCTCCAGGTTCCGGCCCAACAGCCGGGCGGTACAATAGACCGTGACCACGGTAATAGCCAAAAAGGGCAGGTACGCCCGGCCCGCCAGGGCGTAGAAAACCACGCTCCCCGCCAGCAAGGCAAGATAGCGGAAGCGCTTGGGCAAAAGATAGTAGGTTATGAGCAGGGCCCCCACCAGCAGGAGGAAGCCGGAAGAAAGGAAGGTCATGGGCGAAAACACCTCATCAGTCACTTCGTGACAGCTTCCCCTCAAGGGGAAGCCTCATGGCCTTAGCCTTCCCCTGGCGGGAAAGGGGGACCGCTTGCGGTGGATGAGGTGTCGTCTCACTCGTTTTCCCGTCGCTCGATCAGGGCGAAGAGGGCCCGGGCGCTGTTGAAGTTCTCGGGCACGATGTCCACGGCCCCCAGCTCCACGTCGTAAGTCTCGGAAAGCTCCGCCACGATGGACACCACGTCGAAGGAGGTAAGGATCTTGCGGTCGATGAGGCCCGTCTCCCTCTCAAAATCCACCTCGGGATGCAGGTCCCGCAAAAAGTCCAAAAGCTGTTGATACGTCATCGTCTGTACTCCTTTTCCTCAATGGCCCGCCGGTCGATCTTGCCGTTGACCAGGTGGGGCAGCTCCGAGCGCTGTTCCGTGCGATTGGGGGTCATGTACCCCGGCAGCTTCACCTTCAGGCCCACCACCAGATCCCAGGGCTGGGCGGGGCCGGTATAGAAGAGGTCGATCCGCTGCCGATCAGCCACGTACAGGCACACGGCCTCGTGGACCCCCGGAAGGCTCAGGGCGGCGGCTTCGATCTCCCCCAGCTCCACCCGGTGGCCCATGTGCTTCACCTGCTGGTCCCGGCGGCCCACGAAGACGAGATCGCCGTTCTCATCCAGCCGGCCATGGTCGCCGGTGCGGTAGCAGCATGGCGCGGAGGGGTCCGCAGGGTCCGGGATCAGGGCCGCGGCGGTGCGCTCGGGGTCCCTGAAGTAGCCCGCCATGACCGCGGGACCGCCGATGACGATCTCGCCCTCATCCGAGAGCCGGCCCTCATCGTCCAAAAGATACAGCTTGGTGCCGGGGAAGGGCTTGCCCACGGGCACGGGCTTCGAGGGGTCCTGGGGGCCCAGGACGGGATGGTAAAAGCTCATGCCCGTGCACTCCGTGGCCCCGTAGAGCTGGAAGATCCGGGCATCGGGGCAGGCCTTCTGCCAGGCCGAGAGCTGCTTCACAGGCAGGACCTCGCTGCCGAAGCACATGAGTTTGAGATGCTCCGGAACCACGGCGTAGAAGGTCCTGAGCCGGGACACCAAACTGAAGGCCGAGGACACCCAGCACAGGGCGTTGATCCCCCGCTCGTTGATATACTGGATGAGGGACACGGGGTTCACGAACAGCTCCCGGGGCAGCAGGTAGGCCGTGGCGCCCTTCACCGTCACGCCCATCAGCTCCTTGAGCCAGGCGTCGAAGTAGAGGGGCGATTGGATGCCGAAGACCAGGCTTTCATCGAAGCCCAACGCCTCCGGCAACGTGGCGGCATAGTCCAAAAGGCTGCTCTCCCGGATGCTGACCCCCTTGGGTTCCCCGGTGGAGCCGGAGGTGAACACCACATAGCACAGGCCGTCCGATCCGCTCTGCTCCCTGAGCCGGTCCGGGCCGGGAAAGGCTGCCGCGTCATCGTACAGCAGATGCTGCGCCGTCGGGCAAAGGCCCTCTGCGGCGGTGAGATTCTTTCCGTCCGTCAGGATGAACCGGGGGTTTAGGGTGCGGACGATGCGCTCCAGCCGCTGCCGGGGCATCTGCTCGTCCAGGGGCACATAGAAGCAGCCGGCCTCCATGACCCCCAGAAAGGCCGCGATCTCAAAAGCGCCCCGTTCCATGAGCACGCCCACGGGCTCCGCCGCGGCGCCCCTGTGCCTGAGGCAGGCGCCCACGTTGGCCGTCGCCCGGCGAAGCTGTGAGAAGGTGAGCCCGACCGTCCCGTCGGAGAAGGCCAGTTTGTCCGGCAGCCGATCCGCCGTCCCGTTAAGATAGGATAGAAAGCTCTTCATACGGTCCCCTCACTGATCCTCCGCCACCCGGTACTCGATGTACGCGATGCGCCTTATGCCGTCCCCGGCCTCCTTCACCTGGATCACCAGCTCCACCTGGCCGCTGCGGTAGGTATAGAGGCCGTCGTCCTCATCGCCCCCCAGAAGGTCCAGGAGCCTGTCCTCCTCGTCGTAGATGCGCAGGCCCTGGGGGATGGTCACGGTGTCGTCCGCCACGGTGATGAGGGTGATCCGCTCCACGCCCTCCACGTTGTTCACCGTCAGCTGGACGCCGGGATAGGCGTAAAACACGTCCTTGCCCACGTAGGCGCAGCTGTCCGCCTCGAAGCGGCGGATGGGCTCGCCCAAAGCCGCCAGCACCGGCGCCGCCTCCATCATGGGCTCCAGGCGCACGCCCCGCAGCTCAAAATACAGGTCCAGCGGCGCTTCAGGCTCCTCCGGCACCTCCGTGGCCTGGGGCTCCGGGGCCCCGGTCCGGACCGGGTCGGGGGCGGCGGTGGCCTGCCGTTGGGGTTCGGCCGCGGGGGCGGCGGTGGCCTTCGGGGCCGCGTTAGGGTCCAGATACACCACGCCGGCCTTGGGGGTGGCGGGCTGGGCCTGTCGAGACTGACAGCCCAGGGACACAATCGCCAGCAGGGCGACCATCAGGACTAAAAAACCGTTCCGTGCGTTCATGTGGATCCCATTCCTTTTCAGCGCATCCTGCGCTGTTTTTCTCGTTCGTATCGCTCCAGCAGATCGTCGTAACGGGCGGCGATCACCGGGTCCTGCCGCTGATCCTCCAGAAGGCCCTGCTCCCTGAGACGGGCCCCCAGCCAGCGGGTGTATTTCTCCGCCCCGAAAACGTTCAGGTGGATGCCCCCGTCGTAGGTGTCGGTGGCAAGGTCGATGCCCATCTCGTCCATGAGGGGGATGGCGTTGACGTATTCGACGCCGTGTTCCTCCGCGTAATCCGCCAGCCATCGGTCCCATTCCTCGTACCAGGCCGGGTACAGGCAGGGGCTCTTCACCAGGATCAGGGCGATCCCCTTCTCCCGGCACAGGTCCACGATCCGGTCGAGATACGTCACCGGCTTCTCTGCGAAAGCAGGGTCCCTCAGCACCGGCGCCTGGGGCATCCAGGTGTAGGGCACCGCCTCCGTGCGCATGAGGTAGCCGTTATAGGTGAGCTCCGGCCCCGCAAACAGATAGCGGGCGTCCTCCGCCGTCAGCTCAAAGAGCCGGTCGTGATACCGCAGCAGGGGGATATAGTAGCTAAGCTCGCTCTCCCCCTCCGCCAGCGACGCGCGGACGGCCTCGACCTTGTCCCGGCTGAGGCGCATGCCGTCCAGAGTCATGCGGTTGTAGGCCTCGTTCTGGGGCTCCCCGTACCGCAGGGAGCAGATCGACAGCACCACCGCCCGAGGCGTTTCCTTCCTCAGGGCTTCCCTGAGCAGGTAGTAGCTCTGCCACATGAGCTGCTGGGCGCTGCCCCGGATGTAGGAGGTGGCACCGAACTCCGCGTACAGGGTGGCCGGGGAGAAGCTTTCGTAGACCTCGCAGTCGCCGATGAAGAGGACCTGGTGGCCCTCCCCGGCATGGGCGTACCAGTTCTCCACCATGCTGCCCTCCAGGGTGATCCCGGAGGCGTACTTGGGCCGTACCAGCCGCCCCAGGCCCCAGACGAGCAGTCCTGTCAGCAGCAGCGCGCAAAGGGGGGCGAACCAACTTCGTTTCTTCATGGGCGTCTTTCCATCCATTACCATTTGTTTCACCGGGCCTCAGGGGCTATCCCGGGCGAGGGGCCCTCCCCCGCCGGAACCGCTCCCCGCCCTACCAATCCCGCTGGAAGGGGACGGTGGGGGTGTCGGGGTAGATCCTGTGATCGTATCGCCAGAAGAAGGGGTACAGCTCGTGGACCTCCTGCGAGGTGAGCATAAAGCACCGGTATTTGCGGCTGGGACCGTCATTCAGGGGATCGAAGTGATACCACCCCGTGCCCAGATCCACCATGAGCCAATAGTGGCGATAGCTGCTTTTGCGGGACACGAACATGACCTTGGCCCCGATCCGTTCCAGCAACAGCCGGGCCGCGGCACAGTAGGTGAAGCAATCCCCGTGCTGCCGGGTGAGCCCCTTCCAGGCTTCCTGCTTCCAATCCCGCTTGTTGGACGCATAGCCGAAGGTGTAGTTATCGTAGATATACCGGTAGATGGCGTAGGCCTTTTGGCCTTGGGTCATGTCGTCCGTCACGATCCGGGAAAGGACCTCGTCCGCCTTGGCCATGAGCTTCTCCTCGGACACGGTGGGCTTGAGGAAGGTCAGCCGGGCTTTTTTGTGGGCCTGGTTCCCCGCCCGATCCGTGGCCGTATAGGTCACGGTGTAAGCGCCGGGGGTGAAGATGTCCACCGCGGCATTGTCCACGGTGAGGACCACGTCCTCCGGCCGATCGGCGTTGTCCGTGACGGAAGCCTGAGCAAAGTAGGCCACCGGCTCGCCGACGTACACATACTGGTTGGTGACGCCCAGGATCTTCGGCGGCGTGGTGTCCCGGACCAGGTCCACCGTCCCCGCCAGCTCGGTCCGGTTCCCCACGGCGTCCACCCCCTCGATCACCACGGGCTGAGGGCCCTCCGCTGACCAGTCGGGTTCCTGCACGTAGGAAAGGGTCAGGGCCGTCTCGTCCGCGGCCGTCGCGAGGAGCTCCTCGGGCGTTTTGGGATGGTCCACGTAGGCGCTGAGCTTCTTGGGGAACGCCAGGCGCGGGGCGGTGGTGTCCACCACGAAGAGCCGCTGGATGCAGGGCACCTCGTCCACCGTGGCGTTCACGTCGAAGCAGCCCACCGTCTTGGGTACGAACCGCGCCACAAGCACCTGGCCCGTAAAGCTGTCGTCCAGCTCCTGCTGCCGGGCCGCCACCGCCGATCCCGTCACGCTGCGGCGGCTGGCTTCCCAGACCAGGGGCCTAAGATCGGACACCAGGACCGTGACGGCGCCTGTGACGGTGTTGCCGCCCGCGTCCGTGACCGCCACGGTGACGGTCTGGTAGCCCCGTACCTGCCAATCGGGCTGGGGGTCGAAACCATAGGTGAGGGCGGTGGCGTCCGAAGCGCTGATGACCAGGCTTTGGGGCGTCAGCGCCTGGCCCGTGAGGGTGAAGGGCACGGTGTCATCGAAGACGCACACCGGCGGCACTGTGTCCGACACCAGCAAAGCGGTCTCGTATATCTGTCCCTCGGCCTCCACCTGGATCATATGGACCCCCGGCACGGCGGTGTCCACGGTGGCCGGATCCGTCACGAACCGGCCGGACATGGTGTCGTTGGGCAGAAAGGCCCGAAGGGGCGGCAGAGGCTCCCCGGCCTCCAGGGAGATCCGGGCCACCGGTCCCAAAATGGTGCAATCGGTCTCGACGAAGCCCACGTTCCCGGACAGGTCCTCCAGCCGGACGGTCACCGGCCACGTCCCCGCCTCATGGAACCGGGGCGCCTGCTCAAAGGACACGCCCACCAGCTGGGCGTCCACTACATCGGTGACAAAAGCGTCGGGCCCCAGCTCCTCGTCCACCCCCAGGATATGGGGAACGCCCTTGGCCCCGGGGGCCGTGGTGTCCTGGAGCCGCACCAGCGCGATCCGGGGCCCGCCGCTGCCGGAGACCAGCACCAGCGCGTCCCCGGGACGGGTCCAGTCGATCTTGCCAACGTCGAAGGCGTACGCCCCTTCCCCGCCGTCCTTCATGAGGGCGGACGGAGGGGGACACTGGCCTGTGAGCTCCCAAACCGTCATGGGGCGCACCTGACGATACAGCAGGAAAAAGGCTCCCACGGGCACCCCGATCAACAGCAGGACGCCCAACAGCAGAAGCCGGAGCCAGCGGGTTTTATGCACTTGTCGCTCCTGCATTTCCTCCACAGACGCGCCTCCATAAAATCACTTCCTTATCATAGAAGAAAACGGCCCCAATGTCAATAAAGGGCGAACAAGAGGAATTGTAAAACCGTTCATGGAGCCGGTTGCAATGGGGCAAAGAAGGGCGTATACTGGAGAAAACCCATGAAAAAAGGAGAGAAAACATATGCCCTGCACCACTATCCTCATCGGCAAGCGCGCCAGCAACGACGGCTCCACCATGATCGCCCGGACCGACGACGGTCATTTCGACGTGAAAAAGCTGATCGTGGCGGAGCCTGCCCGGCAGAAGAGGACCTACCGAAGCGTCCTGTCCCATGTGGAGATCCCCCTGCCCGACGATCCCATGCGCTGCACCGCCTGTCCCAGCGTGGATCCCTCCAAGGGCCTCTGGGCCGCCACGGGCATCAACGCCGCCAACGTGGGTATGACCGCCACGGAGACCATCTCCACCAACCCCCGGGTGTTGGCCGCGGACCCCCTGGTGGTCTATGAGAAAGCGAAGAAGCGGGGCGAGAAGGACGTGATCGGCGGCATCGGCGAGGAGGACATGGTGGCGCTGGTGCTGCCCTACATCCGCACCGCCCGGGAGGGCGTGCTGCGGCTCGCTTCCCTTCTGGAAGAATACGGCACCTATGAAAGCAACGGCATCGCCTTCAACGATGAAAACGAGGTCTGGTGGATGGAGACCATCGGCGGCCACCACTGGATGGCCCGGCGGGTCCCCGACGATGCCTGCGTCATCGCCCCCAACCAGTTCGCCATGGACGCCTTCGACCTTGACGATGCCTTCGGGGCCGGGAAGGACCACCTGTGCTCGGCGGATCTGCGGGGATTCATCGCGGAGAACCGCCTTGATCTCAACCAGGGCGGCCGGTTCAATCCCCGGGACGTGTTCGGCTCCCGCCGGGATCTGGACCACATCTACAACACCCCCCGGGCCTGGTACATGGGCAGGTATCTGTGCCCCTTCTCCTACCGCTGGGATGGGCCCGCCGCCGAGTTCGGACCGGAAAGCGACGACATCCCCTTTGTCCTGGTCCCCGACCGGAAGGTGAGCGTGGAGGACGTGAAGTATCTGCTGTCCAGCCACTATCAGGGCACGGACTACGATCCCTACATCCACCGGGACACGGGCAAGCGGGGCATGTACCGGTCCATCGGCATCAACCGGACCGGCGTGGCCGCCCTGTGCCAGATCCGCAGTTACGTGCCCGACCCCATCAAGGGCCTCCAATGGATCTCGTTCGGCTCCACCACTTTCAACGCCCTGCTGCCTGTGTATCCCAACGTCCCCAGGATGCCCGCCTACCTTTCGGCCGTGGCTCTGGACGTGTCCACGGAGAACTTCTATTGGGCCAGCCGCCTGCTGGGGGCCCTGGCCGACCCCCACTTCGCTCAGGCCGCCCAGCCCGTGGAGCGATACCAGGCCGCGATCATGGCCCGGGGCCGGCAGCTGGTGCGCCATTACGATCAAAGGATGACCGATTCCGGCGACTTCTCCCTGACCCTCGAGGCCAACGAGGCTCTGGCGAAGATGGCCCGGGAGGAGACCGTAAAGATTCTCAACGAGGTGGTCCGCATCGCCAGCGAGGGCATGAAAAACGGCTACGACCGGGCGGACAACTGAGGGGGGGGGTTCCCGTTTGCCTGCCAACGGGCATGCCGCAGCCGGTTCTGCTCCCATCCTTCGCCCCGTCTTGACAGCGGGAACGATTTATGATACTCATGAAAAAAAGGAAAGGATGCCGAAACAAATGGCCGTGATGACAGAAACCTTCGGAACACTGAAGGACGGGCGGGAGGCCCGCCTCTTCACCATCTCCACCCGGTCGGGCAGTTCCGTGACCCTGACGGACTTCGGGGCCGCGGTGGTGCGCCTGCTGGTCCCCGACGTCCGGGGACGGCTGGAGGACGTGGCCCTGGGCTTTGACCAGCTGTCCCTCTACGAGCAGGACCTGGGGAATTTCGGCGCCGTCTGCGGCCGGGTCGCCAACCGGCTCAGCCGGGCGTCCCTGCCCCTGGACCGCCGGGTGTACCCCCTCGTGCGCAACGACGGGCCCAACACCCTCCACGGCGGCGCGATAGGGTTCCACCACAGGCTGTGGGACGCCCAGATCCTGGGCGAGGACGCCGTTCGCTTCAGCCGCTTCAGCCCCGACGGAGAGGAGGGGTTCCCGGGGGATCTGGACGTGTCCGTCACGTACCGGTTTTCCGAGGACCTGGTCCTGTCCCTGGACTTTGAGGCCGCCGCCGGAGAAAAAAACACCGTGGCGAATCTGACCAACCACAGCTACTGGAATCTGGATGGGAACACCTTCGGCAGCATCCTGGACCACAGCATCCGCCTCCACGCCTCCCGGTTCACCCCCGTCAATGAGTTCCTCGTGCCCGACGGCCGGGTCCTGCCCGTGAAGGGCGTCTTCGACCTGAGGGCCTACCGCTCCCTGCGGGAAGGGATCGCCAGCCAGGATGAGCAGATCCTGCTGGGCAACGGGTACGACCACAACTTCCTTCTGGACGGATACGACGGCACCAGCCTCGTTCCGGCGGCGGACCTGAGGGCGGCCCTTTCGGGGCGGCGGATGGAGGTGTGGACCACCATGCCGGGCATCCAGCTCTACACCGGTAACCATTTCGACCGGCTCACCGGCAAGGGCGGCATGCGCTACAACAAGTCCGCCGGGGTGGCCCTCGAGACCCAGTTCTATCCCGACGCGCCCCACCACCCCGCCTGGCCTCAGCCCACGGTGAAGGCCGGCCAGATCCAGCGATCCCGGACGGAGTTCCGGTTCTTTGCGGAGTGATCCTTCGCCCCGTCCCTTTCTCATCCTGGTCGAAAAAAGGCAAAAAAAAGCCCTCCGGAACAGCCGGAAGGCCTGACCCGATCGAAGACTCTTTGGACGCGCCCTTTCTGAGAGGAAAGGGCGCTTGATTCATTCTGCTCCTTTTGAGGAGACGCTTCTGAGGGATTCCCCGTTGAGCCAACGAAGGAGCTGGCGGGGCGTGGCGGGCAGGGCCACGGTCCGAAACTCGGTCCGCCCTGGGACCATCTTGGTGTCGTCGTCGCTGGTGGCCCAGGTGACCCGCGCCAGGACGGGCGCGTCCGAGGTGCGGATGTCCCCTTCGGGCAGCTCCGTGTGCTGAATGAGGATGGACGCCTGCCCGTTGTCGGAGATCCAGCGGCCGAAGTTGGTGGTGGGCGCTTTCCAGAGCCAGCGGGTGCTGCCGCCCTTCTCCCCGACGCGCTTGAGATAGCCGTTGTATACGTCCTGGGTGCAGCGCATGAGCCAGATCACGTGATAGCCCGCCCGCTGGAAGTGCTCGCACACATCGAAGAAGCTGGCCTCCATCAAGAGCCCATCCTGGAGCATCATGGCGAAGTGGTTCACCAGCACATAGGCCTCGATGCTCACCCCGTCCACCGTGACCGGCACGTTCCGGCACTCTGGGGGCACCAGGCTCCGCCATTGGTCCTGCCAGTCCTGGGTGGAGGACTGGATATAGGGCGCTTTCTTCCGTTTCAAAAACTCAAACATACATTTTCCCTTCCCCGTCAATATCCCACCGCCAGGGCGAAGAGCAGCAGCCCCGCCGTGAGCAGCAGGTTCATGAGCTGGAACTTGCCGGAGTAGCGGGCCCATTTCCCATAGCTGGAGTCCACCAGGCCCAGGGAGATGAGCAGGCAGGGGTTGGTGGGATAGAACACGTTGCTGAACCCGTCCCCGAAGGCGAAGGCCAGGATGCAGAGCTGAGCGCTGACGCCGAAGATCCCGGCCAGGGGCACGATCAGCGGGATCAGCAAAAAGGCTTTGGCGGAGCCGGAGGGGATGAAAAAGTTGAGGATGAGGCAGATGAGATAGATGAACAGCACCAGCACCGCCCGGGACATGCCGCCCGCCGCGCCCACGGCCATATGCAGGAGGCTGTCCAATATCTTCCCCTCCACCAGGATATAGCGGATGGAGGCGGCCATGAGGATCATGAGCACCGAGGGCGCGATGGCCACGAGCCCCGACAAAAAGGACTTAATTAGCCCCTTCACGCCCATGCCCGCCGCCAGCACCGCGACCACGCCCGCCACCAGGAACATCACCGCCACGATGATCATGGTGAAGTCCCGGAGGGCCGGGAGGAAGCCGGAGGAGATGACCAGGGCGATGCCCGCCCCCAGGATCAGGGCGAACAGGAACAGCCCCCGATCCATGCGCCTATCGGGCACGTGGTCCCCCGCAGTTCCGGCGAAGGCCCGTTCCGGCAGGCGTTTGGCGTGGAAGCGGACAAAGAGGAGCAGCAGGATATAGATGCAGACAAAGGACAGCAGCCGCATCCAGATGCCGCTGAACATGGGGAGCCCCGCTAGGGTCTGGGCCACGCCGATGGTGAAGGGATTGGCCACGCCTGCGGCGAACCCGCACCCCGCGGCCAGCAGGCTCATGGCCACGCCCGTGAGCACGTCCCACCCCAGGCCCACGGCCAGGGCCGTGACGATGGGCACCAGGGGCACCACCTCTTCGAAAGAGCCCACCAGGGAGCCCATGGCCATGAAGAACAGGATCAGCACCGCCATGAGCCGGTAGCGCACCCCGCCGAAGCGATGGACCAGCTTCTGGAGCATGTACGCCATGAGCCCGCACTCGTTGAGGGCGTTGAACACGCCGCCGATGACCAGGAGAAAGGCGATGACCGCGATCAGGGCCCCGGAGCCCTCGGCCCCCAGCACCAGAAAGGGCGACAGGAGCCACTTATAGAAGGGCAGCCCGCCCTCCACGTTCCGGAAGCCGGCCTGGGTGTCGATGACGGTGTGGCCCGCCTCGTCCACGGTCCGGGCGTACTCGCCCCCGGGCACCAGGAAGGTCAGGGCGTAGGTCAGCGCCATGAGCAGGAAGATGATGACGATGGCCGCCACAAAGCTCTTGGCGCTGATGTTCAGGCTGTTTTTCTGTTCCATGATACCGCCCCCTTTATAAAATCAGTATACCAAAGGTCGGGACGCCGCGCAATGTGGGACCTGCCAGATAGAAACAAAAAGCAACGGGGAAAAGGACTATTCCGTAAGGCGCACTCGTTCACCAGCGATGGAAAGGGGAGGCGGGCAGCCGTCACAGGGCATGCTTCGGGCAGTTTTTGACGCATTCCATGCAGAGGATGCATTCCGTACCGTTCTTTCGATTCCTTGCGTTGTCGGTCGGGTCCACATCCATGGGGCATACCCGCTTGCATTTCCCGCAATGGACGCACTTGTCCTGGTTGCATTGGATGCGGATCAGGGAAAAATAACTCATGGGTTTGAGGAACACGGTGATCGGGCAGATGTACTTGCAGAACGCCCGGTTGTCCCGAAAGGCGAAGGCCAGGGCAATGCCGATCCCGTAATAGAGGAGATTGCCCACGATGAACGCCCAGAACATGATCTTCTCCATTTGGACGACCTTGGCAAGAAACAGGGCCGACACGAAGATCAGGGACAGGGCAAAGGTGATATACCGAATCCACCCGATCTTCCTTCTCGGCTGGGCGGGCACCTTGTACGGCAGAAAATCCAGGACCATGGCCGTCCAGCAGGCATATCCGCACCATCCCCGGCCGAATATCAACGGCCCGAATATCTTTGCCACCGCGTAATGGATGGTGGCCGCCTCAAACACGCCGGTGAAGAGATAGTACCAAAATCCCTCGATCTGCATGTTTTCCCGGCAGATCAACCCCAGGTAGACCAGCATATACAGACCGACCAGCAGCTGAACGATACGCCGGGCATGTTTGTTCTTTCGGATGAACAGAAAGATCCCCAGGGAGATCGACATCCCGATGTAGCTGAAATTGAACAGATAAAACAGATTGTTTTTCGTCAGCCACAGGGTCACGGCGACCGCTTCGAAAACGATCAGTATCATGATCGCATGCCAGTATTTGCGCACGTTCTTCATGTTTTCCTCCAAAAGTCGCGAGCGGATCAGCGCAGCAACCTGCCGCTGATCCCGCCCCTGTCCCTATGCGGATTTGATGTGCTCCTCCAGCTTCTTCTTCACCCGCTGGATGGCGTTGTCGATGGATTTGGGGGGCTTGCTCAGCACCTGGCCGATCTGCTGGTAGGACAGGCCCTTGAGATACAGGCCCAGGACCTGCTTTTCCAGGGGCGAGAGCTTTTCCTCGATGTCCCTGGCCATGTCCTCCATGTTCTCCCGGCCGATGAGCATCTCCTCCGGGTCCGACACGCCCATGCCCGAGAGCACGTCCATCAGCGTCCGATCCGTGGAACCGGGCTCGTAGACCGGCTGGTTCAGCGAAACATAGGTGTTGAGGGGCTGATGCTTCTTGCGGGTGGCGCCCTTGATGGCGGTCAGGATCTGGCGGGTGATGCACAGCTCCGCGAAGCTCCGGAAGGAGGCGTTCTTGCTGCCGTCGTATTCGCACACGGCCTTATAGAGGCCCAGCATCCCCTCCTGGACCAGGTCCTCGTTGTCGGCGCCCACCAGGAAGAAGGTGCGGGCCCGGGCCCGGACCAGGAGCTTGTACCGGTCGTACAGCTCCCATTCCGCCTCCTCGTCCCCCTGTCGCAAGAGGGCGAGCAACGTCTCGTCGCTTCTGCGTTTCGTTTCCACAATCACACCTTGCCTTGCTCTTGACGCCGCTTTTCAAACAGCAGGATGCCGGCGGCCACGCCTGCGTTCAAAGAATCCACGTGCCCCTGCATGGGGATGGAGACCAAATAGTCGCACCGCTCCTTCACGAGGCGGGACAATCCCTCCCCCTCGTTGCCGATGACCAGGGCGAAGGCGCCGGTCATGTCCTGTTTGTACATGCTCTCCCCCGCCATGTCGGCCCCGGCGATCCACAGGCCCGCCCCCTTGAGCTCCTCCAGGGCGGCGGAGATGTTCACCACCCGGGCGATCTTCATGTGCTCGCTGGCCCCGGCGCTGGCTTTCACGGCGGCGGCGGTGACGGGAGCGCTCCGGTGCTTGCCCAGGATGACCCCGTGGACCCCGGCGCAATCGGCGCTGCGGAGGATGGAGCCCAGGTTGTGGGGATCCTCCACCCCGTCCAGCACCACCACGAAGGGTTTCTCCCCCTTTTCGGCGGCCAGGGCCAGGATGTCGGCGATCTCATAGTATTCCACGCCGGCGGCATAGGCCACGATCCCCTGGTGGTTGGCGGTCTTGCCGCCGTGGCCGAAGGGCAGGCACGCTTCGTCCAGCTTCCGGCGGTCCACCTCATGAACGATGACTCTGGCGTCCTTCGCGAGGGCGACGATCTCCCGCAAAGACCCGTCCGGCTGGGACTGGACCAGGATCTTGTCGATGCTGCGGCCCGCCTTCACCGCTTCCTTCACCGCGTTGCGGCCGAAGATCAGAAAGGGAAGCTCGTCCGGTTCCTTCTCGGCGGGGGCAGGCGCAGGCGCTGCGGGCCGAGGGGCCCTCTCCCGACGGGGCCTGTCGTCCCCGTAGGCGTAGGGCTTGCCGCCCCTGTCGGCGGACCGGGGCTTTGAAGGGTTGGCCCTGGGGCGATCGTACCCCTCCCGGCCCTCGCCGGTGCGGCGCTCGCCCATGTATTTCTGGCGGCTGCGGCCGCCCTCGTCGGAATATCTGTTGTATGCCATCGTCACGCTTCCTTTCCTACTTCTTCGTTGACCTGCACGGCCACGGCCATCAGCTGGTCGATCCGCGCCTCCCGGCCCAGGACCCACAGGTGCCCCAGCAGGGTCTCCAGGCCCGTGGCCACCCGGTAGTCCGCCACGTTGGCGTTTTTGGGCACGGTGCCGCTGTGGGCGTTGCGGCCCCGGCGGTACACGGCCAGCTCCTCCTCCGTCAGCAGGGGCTCCAGGGCAAAGAAGGCCCTGGCCTGTCCCTGGGCGCAAACCATCTTCGCCGAAAGTACATGGAGGTTGTGGACCGTTTCCGGATGGGTATGGAAGAGATAGGCCCGCACGTAGAGATCGTAGACCGTGTCCCCCACGTAGGCCAGGTTCAAGGGCGGTATCTGCCTTGGGTCCTCCACCGGGTAGCGAAGGGCACGGCTCATGCGCTGCTGGGTGTTCACTTCCATGCGGGTATGATGTTCTCCCCATTGGGTTCCCCAGGGGTGGGGATCACCGCATAGCCCCAGCTGCCGTCGGCAGCCCGGGCATAGGACACGTCCGCCTCCAGGGTGGGGACTTCCACGCTGTCCAGCAGGTTGTAGTTGGCGTCCACCAGCAGCAGGGATTCCCCGAAGCGGCTCAGCCCGAAGCCCGTGCAAAGCGGATCGTTGTCCGCTTCCTCGCTGCCGCCGACGAAGTAGACGATCAGATACCCGCCGGGTTCCACCGTCACCTCGGGCAGGGTGTACTTGTAGCTCTGTTTGGGGTTGTCCGTGAGGCCGTATCCCTTCAGGTTCAGGGTCTTTGAGGAGCCGTTATACAGCTCCAGCCAATCCGGCGAACCCAGGGTCTCCGAAATCAGGGACTTATGATTGACGGTGCAGACCTCGTTGATGACCAGCATCGCGCTGGGGGAGGAGGTGTCCGCCTGCATGTACTGCCAGAGGAAATAGCCCAGGCCGCCCATGAGCAGCAGGGTGATCAGCAGGCCCAGGGGCAGCCGCAGATCCGGGCCGCGGCGACGGCTTTTGAAATCCTCCTCCAGGGAGAGGGCCTCCTCTCCCTGCTCCTCGAACTCATCCGAGTAGGCCGGTTCGTCCTGCTCCGCCCAGTCGGCGGGGATATTATGCTTATCTTTCTGTTCCATGGCGCCAGTATATCATGGATCGACCGGATTGGGAACAGGCCCCGCACATTTTTTTCACGGATAAGAGGGAAAAACTTGCGCAGCCGCGGTCAAACCGTTATAATATTCTTAATATGGGGGAAAGGAGGTCCTTTGGTCCATGAGCAAAACCGCAAAATTCGGCGGGTCCTCTTTGAGCGACGCCGGTCAGTTTCAAAAGGTGGCCGCCATCGTGCGGGCGGACAAGGACCGTCGGTTCATCGTGGTCAGCGCCCCGGGCAAGCGGTTCTCCGGGGACGAAAAGATCACGGACCTGCTCTACCGCTCGGCGGCGCTGGCCGGCGCCCGAGAGGACTTCTCCGTCCCCTTCGGCAAGATACGGGACCGGTTTTTGTCCATCGAGCGGGATCTGAACGTTCAAAACGCGGACATGGGACCGGCTCTGGACAGCATCGAAGCCGCTCTCGCCACCGGCCGGGCCTCCCGGGACTTCGTGGCCAGCCGGGGGGAATACCTGTGCGCCCGGCTCATGGCGGCCTATCTGCAGGCCCCCATGGTGGACGCCGCGGACCTCATCCGCTTCGACGAGAGCGGGAAGCTGGACATGACGGCCACGGAACGGGCCTGCGGCCTGCTCCATGATATGCCCCTGGCCGTGATCCCCGGCTTCTACGGCGCCATGCCCGACGGGTCCGTGCGTACCTTCTCCCGAGGCGGTTCCGACATCACCGGCGCCATCATCGCCCGGGTGGTGAAAGCCAGCGAATACGAGAACTGGACGGACGTGGACGGGTTCATGATGGCCGACCCTCGGATCGTGCCGGAGGCCAGGATCATGCACGCTGTTTCCTATACGGAGCTTCGGGAGCTCAGCTACATGGGCGCCACCGTCCTCCACGAGGAGAGCATCTTTCCCGTGCGGCAGGCCCGCATCCCCATCCACGTGCGCAACACCAACCGGCCTGAGGCCGGCGGCACCTGGATCGTGAACGAGGGCACCCTCATGAAGGAGCATCGGCACGGCATCGTGGCGGGCATCGCCGGGCGGCGGGGGTTCACCATGATCACCCTCACCAAGGACAATCTGCACAAGCAGCCGGGGTTCGCCTACACCCTGCTGAAGATTTTGGACCGGCACGATATCGTGGCGGAGAGCATGCCCTCCGGTATCGACAACCTGACGGTCATCCTGAACGACACGGACATTCGGGGCAAGATGGATCTTTTGTACCACGAGATCCGCACGGAGCTGAAGCCGGACACCGTGGAGATCGCCAGCTCCATCGCCCTCATCGCCACCGTGGGCCACGGCATGGCCAGGACCCTGGGCGTGGCGGCCCGGCTCTTCACCGCCCTGCAGGAGGCGGGCATCAGCTCCCGGATCATTGACCAGAGCCCCAAGGAGATGAACCTGATCGTGGGCGTGGACCAGCGGGACTTCGAAGGCGCCGTCCGGGCCATCTATCACGCCTTCTGCGAATGACCCCCCAGGACGGGCCCCAAAGGAGAACGGGTACATGAAAAAGAAAAACGCAACGTATATGCTGGCCGGCGGCCTCGTGGTCACCTCCTCCCTGCTGGCGGGCTGTATCGGCCCGGTCCCGACGGTCTACGGTCCGCCGCCGGACGCGCTGTTCACGCCGGAGATCAACATCCCCGAAGCCGTCTACGGCCCGCCCCCGGACACTTTGTTCTTGCCCGAGATCAACATCCCCGAGGATGTCTACGGCCCGCCCCAGGACTTTGGATATGACGAGGATCCCGACGGGGAGGTTGACGGGGAGGACGCGACCCCGGCGCCCGACTTCGATCCCGCGGACAACCTGCCCGCCCCCGTCTACGGACCCCCCGGGGGGTTTTAAAATGAAGACCAAAAAGCAAAGCGAGATGGATATCCTCGCTGGTTACGTGCGGGGTCTGTATCGTGCGCCGCGCTTGCGGCAGCTTTTCCTGGAGCTGACGCTCATGTGCAACGAGCACTGCTTCCACTGCGGCAGCAACTGCACCGCGGCCCCCCGGGACCAGCTCAGCGCCTCGGAGTTCTGCCGCATCCTCCGCGAGGTGAAGGAAGATTTCGACATCCGCGACATGATGCTGTGCATCACCGGCGGCGAACCGCTGCTGCGCCCCGATTTCTTTGAGATCATGGGCTGCGCCCACGCCCTGGGCTACCGGTGGGGCATGACCAGCAACGGCACCCTCATCACCCGGGAGGTGGCCCACCGGCTCGCCGACACCGGCATGCGCACCATCTCCGTCTCCATCGACGGCCTTCGGGAGACCCACGACCGCCTGCGGGGTTTCCCCGGCGGATACGATTTGGCCATGGCCGGGATCCGGAACCTGATCGACGAGGGGGCCTTTCGCAGCATCCAGGTCACCACCGTGGTCAATCACGGCAATATCGGCCAGCTGGACGCTCTTTTCAGGATCATGGACGGATTGGACATCGACTCATGGCGGGTCATCAACCTGGAACCCATCGGCCGCGCCCTGAAGTTCCCCGACCTCATGTGCACAGACGACGACTACCGCCGCCTTTTCTCCTTCATCCGGGAGAAGCGCGCCCAGGGCTACCCGGTGACCTACGGCTGCAGCCACTATCTGGGCGATGAGCTGGAGGGCGAGCTGCGGGATTGGTACTGGCTGTGCAACGCGGGCATCTACACGGCCAGCGTCATGGCCAACGGGGACGTGGGGGCGTGCCTGGATATCGAGCGGCGGCCGGAAACCATCCAGGGCAACGTCCGCAACCAGCGGTTCAGCCGCATCTGGCAGGAGCGCTTCGAGCTTTTCCGCCGGGACCTGTCCGAGGGCTCGGAATACTGCCGGGGCTGCGAGCACGCCAACCACTGCCGCGGCGACGCCCACCACAGCTGGAACTACGACAAAAACGAGCCCATGCTCTGCTTCAAGGGAAAACTGTTCTGAATGAGAGGATGAAAAAACGGGGGCCGTTCACGGTCGAACGTCCTTCCCCCCGTTTTTTTCTATGCTCACGCCGCCGGTCCCAGGGCTTCTGTCCCCTGCAGCTCGCCGTTGACGGTGTCACCGCCGATGCCCAGGCACAGCAACAGTAACACGCAAAGCAGGGCAATCTTTCGATCCCCTTTCATTCGACCCCCCACCGCTATCTATCGTTTCACGCCCTTCAATTCCTTGTAGAAATGCTGATAGTCCTTGTCTCCGTTCCAGTCGCCGCCCCACTTCCAGCCGTGGGCGGTGAAGACCTTGTAGCAGTAGTCGCTGTGGTCGATCATGTGGGGCCGCTTGTCCTTTCGATCGGCATATTCCCGGGCCTCCTCAGGGGAGATCCGCCCCTTGTTCATATAGGGGTTCTGCAGGGGGTTGATGTCGATGGCCGCCCCGAAGCTGTGCCAGGACAGGTGCTTGGACCCGGTCACCTGCCGGTAGCAGAAGGCGGAGGTGTTGTTGGCCCGCATGGAGTTGCCGTCGTCCCCGGGCTGGCCGAAGTCGTCCACCAGCTTCACGGAGGCCAGCTGATACCTCTTTTGGTAGAGCTTATAGAAGATGTCGATGACGTCGTCCGCCACCCGCCGATGGACCATCAGCTCCCCCTCCTGGTCCCCGTCGTCGAAGTCCACGTAGAGGATGCGGACGTACCGAAGATCATCGTAGCTCACCCGGCAGGGTTCCCCGGCGGCGGGATAGCTCATGCCCGTGATCCGCGCCTTCAGCTCGTCGGTCAGCGTCACATAGAAGAACCGGTCGTCCTTTTTGTGGCTCACCCGCTTCTGCCCCTCGTAGGGGTCCGGGGTGGCCGTGGGCGCGGGCGTGGGGGTGGGTTCCGGCGTGGGGGTGGGCGCCGGCGTGGGGACCTGCGTCGGTTCCGGCGTGGGCTGAGGCGTCATGGTGGGCACGATCGTCCGGCCGACGATGACCAGCTGCTGCTCCGCAGCCGGCGCGGCGGTGACGAGAGGCGCGTCCGTAGCCGTCGGAGCAGCCTCCAAATTGGGAGATGCGCCCTTGCATCCGGCCAGCAGCGCAACAGCCAATAGGGTTGTCAGCAAAAACCGTTTCTTCCACATGGCCCCATTATAGCCCATCTTTTTGGATATGTACACAAAAAGCTCTGGAAATCCTGAAATTGTATGATATAATAAACGATACGTAAAAATGTAACAGGAGAATCACACTATGAAAGTCAGCCAGCTTTTGGGCGAACGGTATAAGGACCGGGTCGCGGACATCGAGAGCCAGAACCTCATGACCCGGGGCGGATATATGAAACAGGTGGGCAACGGCATCTATTCCCTGCTGCCCCCCGCCACGCGCATCCAGCGCAAGATCGAGCGGATCCTCCGGGAGGAGATGGATTTGATCGACGGCCAGGAGGTCCTCTTCCCCGTGGCCATGCCCGCCGCCCTCTGGCAGTCCTCGGGCCGCTGGGACAGCATCGGCAGCGAGCTCTTGCGGTTCAAGGACCGGTCCGGAGCGGACATGTGCCTGGGCATGACCCACGAGGAGGCCGCCGTCCACATGGCCAACAACATCGCGGGCACCTACCAGAAGTACCCCTTCATGATCTACCAGATCCAGACCAAGTTTAGGGACGAGCCTCGGGCCCGGGGCGGCCTCATCCGCGTCCGGGAGTTCACCATGAAGGACGCCT
>JAEEGF012364258.1_pt1 | contig 19666 bp, 17 predicted proteins | sample 9134171 | NCBI WGS metagenome assembly JAEEGF01 (sample SAMN16246542, study PRJNA631951) | gut metagenome | biome: gut microbiome; feature: rumen; material: AP-attached | host: Bos | place: Iran: Karaj | collected 2018-10
ATGGCGGTCCACACTTGCTCTTGTTTGGCTCTTTGTTTTCTCTTTTTTGGCTTTTTGGCTTCTAGGCCCATTGCCATGCCGCTGAGCACGATGGCGGCAATGAGGATGAATATTTTCTTTTTCATTGGTTTGCTGGGTTATTCAGTTGAAATAGTATCCTCGGCCTCCTCTGTCACCTCTTCTTTTTGGGGAGTGGGAGGCTCCATTTCCCGCAATAGTTTGCGGGCGCGCATCAGGCACCAGATGCTGGCGCACATGAAGGCCGCTGCCAGCAAGGCTCCCACAATCAGTGCCCAATGTGGCAGCAGTTGCCTATGGGCCAAGAACAGCACCACCATCGCAATGGCGATGCACACGCAGTCATAGATGATGGCATTTCGCCTCAGTTTGTATAGTTCCATATTACTTTAAGTTACGAGTTTTGTTGTATGTGATATTTTCACCCACAAAGATAATGATTTTTCTATAAAACTATCCAATATTTCAAGAAAAAAATGTAACTTTGCGAAATATGCTGTTACAGCTAAGCTTCTTTTGTTCTTATGTCCATATGTCTCCATCGTTTTGAGCAGGATGTCGCTGGGGTGGAGCCGCCACAGCGCTTCACTTGGCCCTTCCATTATGCGCCGCACCCACTGAGCGTGATGGCGGCCCAGCAGGTGATGCGCTATGTGGAGACCCGCAATGATTGGGCAGATGAACTCCAGGCTGGCAAGATGCTGGGTGTGCTGGTGGTGCGCGATGCCAACTGCGCATTGGGTTTCCTTGCCGCTTACTCAGGTAACCTGTGCGGCCGGAACGACCATGCCTATTTTGTGCCGCCTGTCTACGATTTGCTGCAGCCCGATGGCGAGTTCCGCCAGGGCGAGGCTGCCATCACCGCCATCAACCACGAGATTGAGCGGATGGAACAGAGCGACGAATTGGCACGATTGTCGTTGCAACTGCGATGTGCACGATGTAATCGTGACCAGGACATTAAGCGGTATAAACTCTATATGGCCGAGTGCAAAGCTGCGCGTGACCTGCATCGTGCTGAGGGCGACCTTACCCAAACCCAAGTGCAAGAACTGCTCACCGAGAGTCAGTTCCAAAAGGCCGAACTGAAGCGCTTACGCCGAAAGCACGAAGCAATCATAGTTGAGTTAGAATCGCAAATAGCTGAATATCAATCGCGTATCAATAGCCTCAAGGCCGAGCGCAAACATCGTAGTGAGGCACTGCAGGAGCGCATCTTTCACCTCTTTGTGGTCCATAACGCCCATGGCGAAAGCAAGGACTTGATGGAAATCTGGGGTGGGACATTGCCTCCCTCGGGAAGCGGTGAATGCTGTGCCCCCAAACTCTTGCAATATGCCTATCTCAATGGCTTGCAGCCTGTGTGCATGGCCGAGTTCTGGTACGGACAGTCGCCTGTGGGCGAGGTGCGGCATCACGGCCATTACTATCCCGCTTGTCGCAGCAAGTGCCTGCCCATCCTCACCTTCATGCTGCAGGGGTTGGAGGTTGAGCCCAACCGGTTGGCCGACCCTGTTACCAATCAGGGACTGGACATCGCCTATGATGACGCGTGGATGACCATCGTGCGCAAACCCGCCGGGATGCTAACTATGCCAGGCAAATTGCTTGACGATTCGGTCGAGACCCGTTATCGCTCTCGTAGCGATGTGAGCGGACCGGTGGTGGTGCATCGACTGGACCAAGAAACCTCAGGGCTGGTCGTGCTTGCCAAGAACAAGCAGGCTCACAAGGCATTGCAGGACCTGTTTGCCTCGTGTGAAGTAAAAAAGACCTATATTGCATTGTTGCATGGTGTGGTGGCAACCGACCAAGGCACGATAGACTTGCCGTTGCGGCCCGATGTGGATGACCGTCCACGCCAGATGGTCGATGCTGAACATGGAAGACCTGCCGTGACCACCTACCATGTGCTCGACCGCCGTGATGGCATCACGCGGGTGGAGTTGCACCCGTTCACAGGCCGCACCCACCAGTTACGCGTTCACTGCTCGCATCCGCTGGGCCTCAATATGCCTATTGTTGGTGACATGCTCTATGGCACTGCCGCATCGCGCCTTATGCTCCACGCTGCCCGCCTGCAATTCACTCATCCCTTCACAGGGCATACGATAGATATCACTTGGGAACCACCATTTTAACACTTTCATGGCATGAAAAAGATTCTTTTCTTCGTGATGATGTCGATGATCTGCCTCGCTGCAGATGCTGCCACGTCAAAGCTCTATCGTGGCAACTCGACCTATACCAGTGACATCCTCTACAGTTGGGACGGCCGTCACCTCTATCATGGTAATTCCACCTATTCGAGCGACATCCTTTACACATGGGACGGGCGTTACCTCTATCGTGGCAACTCGACCTATTCCAGCGACATCCTCTGTACTTGGGACGGGCGCAAAGTCTATCAGGGTCGCTCGACCTATACCAGCGATATCCTCTGTACTTGGGACGGTACCCACATCCTACAGGGCAACAGCAGTTATTCCAGCGACATACTTTTCACAGTGTCACACGGGCATGTCTATCGTGGTCGCTCCAGTTACACTAGCGACATCCTTTACACCATCACGGGTACCATCCCCATCCCCGTGTTGCTCGCGGTGATCTAAGGTCGTAAGAGTAATAAAACAAGGACAATGATGGGCAAAACTGTCCCCATTGTCCTTGTTTCTTTCTGTTTATTTATGGTCGTGGAATTATCCCACGGCAATCATCTCGATTTCGACTAGGGCGCCCTTGGGCAGGTCGCGAACGGCGAAGGCCGAGCGGCCGGGGAACGGCTGCTCAAAGAACTCGGCGTATACCTCGTTCATGGGGCCAAAGTTGGCGATATCGCTCAGCAGGACGGTAGTTTTCACCACATTGTTCAGGTTCAGACCCTCGCTCTCGAGGATGGCCTTGGCGTTGAGCAGTGACTGGCGCGTCTGCTCTTTGATGCCGCCTTCGGGGAAGGCGCCTGTTGCGGGGTCGATGGGTAGCTGGCCCGAGAGAAAATACATGGTTCCGGTTGCGGCAATACCCTGGCTGTAGGGTCCAATGGCTGCCGGTGCGGCAGCAGTGTTCAGTGCTTTTTTCATAATCGGTTTTAATGTTTGGTGGTATAATTTATTTTTGCAAAAATACTGCTTTATTTTCACATGATTGCAAAATTGTGGAAGAAAAATAGATAAATTTGGCTTCGCCTCAGCAAAAAAGCGAGCTTATTGCGTTCGGCTTGCACAAATTTTGCTAAATTTGCAGGCTATAATGAAAATTGTCAGGACGAAATATCTGCCATTGCGTGGGTTCAGCGCCATGAACTTTTTGGGCATACTCTTTGTCCATCCAGGCGTTTATCTGTCGCAGGAACTCATCAACCACGAGCGTATCCATACTGCGCAGCTCTTGGAGATGGGCATTATCGGCTTTTACATCTGGTATTCGGTTGAGTGGCTCGTACGGCTCGTGCAGCGAGGCAGTGCCTACCGCCGTCTGTCGATGGAGCGCGAGGCTTATGAGAACCAGCGCGACCTAGACTATCTCAAGCACCGCAAGCATTTTGCTTGGCGAAAATATCTCTAAATAATGAATACTTCACTATCTGCTAAAGACGAATTTGTCGAGCTGTTGCGTTCTACGGGCCGTGATGGAATCGACGACCTGCTGGCCTATCTGGACGAGGGCCGCAACCACTTCTTCAGTGCTCCAGCCAGTGTCAATCACCATCTGAATCACGATGAAGGCCTGCTTGAGCACTCGCTCAACGTGTGTCATGCAGCACTCAAACTGCGCGAGATGGTCATCGCCATGCGTCCCGACCTGGAGAATCGCCTGAAGCGCGACAGTGTCATCATCGCATCGCTGCTGCACGACATTTGCAAGGCCGACATATACCGCCCGATACGCCGCAAGCGCAAGGATGCAATGGGACTGTGGGTCGAGGTTGACACCTACGATGTCGACTACAGCAATTTCCCCATGGGGCATGGCGAAAAGTCGGCCATGATGGCCTTGTGGGGTGGGCTGGACATCGACCAGGAGGAACTGCTCGCCATTCGCTGGCACATGACCGCCTGGGACTTGCCCATGCAAAGCGTCGAGGCGATGAAGAGCCTAAACACCGCCCGCGATCAGCATCCGCTGTGCTCGTTGGTCCAACTTGCTGATGGCATTGCAGCCAACCTTCTCGAGTTTGGTACCGAGGGAATGGAATAATGGAATATCATCTCTAGTTTATCTAGATAACCTAGTGCCTCTAGGGTTAACAATCACAAAAATGAAAAAACTGCTTTTTACCTTATCGTTGGTGCTGGTTGCCATCGCCGCCTGGGCTATCACCGAGCAGGAGGCTGTTGACGCTTATGCAGCTCGCAAGGGCATGCGACATGCCTCGGCTGGTGTGGTAGTCATCGACATTGACTCGAACAAGGTCATCGCCGGCAACCTCCAAGACCAGGCCATCGTCACGGCATCCACGATGAAGACCGTCACCTCGGTCACTGCCCTTGAGACCCTCGGTGGCGATTTCAAGTTCAAGACCCGCGTCTACTTGCAAGGTGATGTCAAGGGCGACACCCTCATGGGACGTGTGCTCATCGTAGGCGGTGGAGACCCCACGCTGGGATCGCACTACATCAAGGGCAATCCCAACATTGTTAACGAGATTGTTGATGCCGTTAAGCAGCATGGCATTAGTTGCATTATGGGCAGTGTAGCCACCGACGAGAGCCTGTATCCATATCCGCCTTATAGCATCCATTGGGATGTGGGCGATTTGGCATGGGACTACGGAGCTGGCGTGCATGCATTGAACTTTGCCGACAATGTGATGAAGGTCAAGTTCAATGTTGACAAGTGGGGGCGCTTTTCGCCTTTCAGACTGTCCCCCAATGTGACGGGTGTTAAGGTAATCAACCGCATGAACTACTGCGCCAAGGGCGAGAACATCGACTTCGCACTCGAGTACGGCAATCCTGGCCTTGTTTTGATGGGCGATGTATGTCCGGGTAGTTACAACCTTACAGCCAGCAATCCATCGCCAGCAGTTTTGCTCGCCGACAGTGTAGCTCACTCGCTCACTCGTGCGGGCATCCGCTTGATTGAGGGTGACGATCTCAAGGCGGTGGAAAGCGGAAGCAAAGAACTCTTGCTCACCCACGAGTCGGTCGAGCTGACCGATATCGTCGAGTCGTTGCTCGACCGTAGCGACAACATGTTTACCCATGCCTTATTGCGCGCCGTCGCCATCCGCAATGGTTGGCGCAGTGGCAGCATCGACAAGGCTGGTGTGGACGGAGCTAAGCGCGTGTTGAAGAGCCTGAACATTGACACCGATGCCCTGTTTATGCGCGATGGTAGTGGCCTGGCGCGTGCCGGCAAGGCATCACCCTATCTGCTGGCGAGCATGCTCACCGCCGTGGTTGACAAGGAGTACAATGGGAAACGTTTGTGTGACCTCATGCCTAAGGCCGGTAACCGCGTAGGCAATGTGCTGGGCAACCACCGCCTGGCCAAGCAGATTGTGCTCAAGTCGGGTAGTATGACCGATGTGCAGTGCTATGTGGGTTATTATCCTGCCGACAAGCCCCGTTATGCCTTTGCCTTGCTGGCCAATAACTACACCTGCTCGCGTGCCGACCTGCGTGCGCACATGAGCCACTTGCTCATAGACCTTTTCGGTGATAAGTGAGACTTTTTTGTTTAAAAATGGTGCTAGTTCCAAAAATTATCATTATCTTTGGCGGTTAAAAGCGAAAGTAACACGATATGGAAGCTTTATTTTCTAAATTGACGACACAGGTCTACGAGCTTGAGGGTCTTCTGCTCGTGGTCGATAAACATGGTGAGGACACGCCCGATGTGGTGTATCAACGCATCGCCGAACTGGGTGAGCAGATTGCTGCCCGCACTGCCCAGTTACAGCCAGATGTCAATGCACAATGCACAATGCGCGATGCTCAGTTGCAGCCCACACCTGAACCCGCGACAGAACCTGTCACTGAACCCGCTCCAGCTCCAGCACCTGAACCTACTCCTGAACCCACTCCTGAACCCATACTCTCCGAGCCCTCCGAGCAAGAACTTCCCGATGAAGACTATGATGCCGACGAGACTTGGCAGCATGACAATGGTGAGGAGTTCACCGAGGTGTTTAAGGTTGACTATGTCGAGCCAACGGTGCGTGTTGATGAGAAACTGCAGCGCTCGCTCAGTAAAGACATGCGCAAGGCGTTGTCGCTCAACGACAGGTTTCGCTTCAAACGCGAATTGTTTGCCGGTAGCGAGGTTGAGCTGAATCAGGCATTGGATCTGGTTAACGCCATGCAATCGTTTGATGAGGCTCAAGAGTACTTCATCCAAGACTTGGGTTGGGACCAGGACAATGAGGATGTGGCCGAATTCATGGGCCTAGTGCGTCGTCATTTCTTGTAAAGGGTCTAAAGTTTAATTAATGGCGGGTAAACTCTACATCGTGCCAACACCAGTGGGCAATCTCGACGACATGACCCCACGTGCGGTGAGCGTGCTCAGGCAGGCTAGCCTTATTCTTGCCGAGGACACACGCACTAGCAGTGTACTCATGCGGCATTTCGACATCACCACCCCCATGCGCAGTCACCACAAGTTCAATGAGCATGAGGGTGTCGATGGCATTATACCGCTGCTCGAGGCCGGGCAGGTCATCGCTCTGGTGAGCGACGCAGGCACGCCAGGCATCAGCGACCCAGGCTTCTTGCTTGCTCGCGAGTGCCGCCGCCATGACATCGAGGTCGAAACCCTGCCAGGGGCCACAGCATTCGTGCCGGCGCTGGTCAACTCGGGCCTTCCCTGCGACCGCTTTGTCTTCGAGGGGTTCCTGCCGCAGAAGAAAGGACGCGCCACACGCTTGGCCGAACTGCAGTCGCAGCCACGCACCATGGTGTTCTATGAGTCCCCCCTGCGCCTGCTCAAGACCCTGCAGCAGTTTGTCGAGACTTTTGGGCCCGATCGTGAGGCATCGGTGGTACGGGAAATCTCCAAGCTCCACAATACTACCCACAACGGCACACTGGCACAGCTCGTTGAATACTTCACCGCCAACCAACCCCGTGGCGAAATCGTCATTGTCGTGGCGGGTCAACCTGTTGAGACGCAAAAAAGAGTAGACAAATATGCCCAATTCAAGGGACACTCTTCAATTGACAACTGATAACTTCCGAGAGCTCTGAGTTCTCCGAGAAAAAGAATATAGTTATGAACAAGATTAAGTATTTCGTGATAGCACTGGTAGCGATGGCCATGATGCCCTCGTGTAGTGACAAGGCCGACCAGAGCCAGGAGGCACAGCAAGACTCCATCAACACCGAGTTGAACGACTCGCTCGCCACTGCATTGGCCGAGAAAGACAGTCTGATGGCACTGATGAACGAAATCAGCGACGGCATGAATCAACTCAAGGAGTTGCAGGATGTAGTGTCGGTGCAGAACTTGGGAGGGGAGACACCCGACCGCAAGGCACAACTGCGCAACGACATGGAGTTGCTGCAGAAGTCGGTCGCCGACCGCAAGAAGCGTCTTGCCGACCTGGAGAAACGCCTCAAACAGAGCCAGAACTACAACGAGGAGATGCGCAAGACCATCGAGACGATGAAGCAGCAGCTCGAGAACCAGCAGGCAACCATCGATGACCTCACTAAACAGTTGGCACAAGCTCACATCGTCATCAACACCCTCAACACCCGCGTTGACTCGCTCAATACCGTCAACAACGAGGTGCGTGAGGAAACCGCACGAGCCAAGGAGGAAACCACCCGCGTCACCAACGAGATGAACGTCTGCTACTACGCCATCGGCAACAAGAAGGAGCTCAAGCAGAACCACATCATTGAGACAGGATTCCTCAAGAAGACCAAAATCATGGAAGGCGACTACGAGAAGTCCTACTTTACCAAGGCCGATAAGCGCACACTCAGCAACATCCCGTTGCACAGCAAGAAGGCCAAACTTCTTTCCAAGCACCCCGCTGGCACCTACCAAATCGTCGATGAGGGAGGAACCAAATCTCTCCATATCACCGACCCAGGCCGATTCTGGGAACTGAGCAACTACCTCATCGTCCAGATTGACTAATGCTTCAGATGCTCTAGGGAGTCTAGATTCTAGACAATCTAGAGCATCTCAACAATCTAGAGCATCATGAAAAGAATATTGACTTTAACAATCACATGGGTGCTGGGCGTGGTGGCGGTGATGGCTGCCACACAGACCGAGGTGGCGATGGCGTTGACACAGCGATTGTCACCGCGACTGGCCGAGAAGGTGATCTTTGAGCAGTTGCCGGCCGACACAAGCGATTACTTCACGCTGCGTAACCAGGGCGACAAGGTCATCATTGGTGGTAATAATGCCAATGCGATGGCGGTGGGGCTAAACCACTATTTGAAAAACTGCTGCCTCACCACCGTTTCATGGTATGCCGATGTGCCCGTTGAACTGCCAACGGTATTGCCGCTTGCCGACTCGGCACTCACCGTGCGTGCCCGCGTGCCGCAGCGCTTCTTCCTCAATTACTGCACCTTCGGCTACACGATGGTGTTCTGGCAATGGCGACACTGGGAACGCTTTATCGACTGGATGGCACTTAACGGCATCAACTTGCCCCTCGCCATCACGGGCCAGGAGGCGGTGTGGATGCGCGTGTGGAAAAAATTGGGCATGAAGGAGGACGAAATCCGTGCTTACTTTACCGGTCCCGCTTTTCTTCCCTGGCACCGCATGGCCAACATCGATGCATGGTGCGGACCGCTGCCGCAGCACTGGCTCGACACGCAAGTGGCCCTGCAGAAGCAGATTGTGGCCCGCGAGCGCGAGTTGAACATGCGTCCCGTGTTGCCCGCTTTCGCCGGACATGTGCCCTTGCGGCTCAAGACGCTCTATCCCAAGGCCGACATCCGACCGCTGGAGGTGTGGGACGAATTTGAGAAACCTTATAATACCTACTTCCTCGACTCCGAGGACCCGCTCTATACCCGCATCCAGAAGCTCTTCATCCAGGAGCAGACGCGGATGTTCGGCACCGACCATATCTACGGCATAGACCCCTTTAATGAGATGTCGCCGCCCAGTTTTGAGCCCGACTACCTGGCGCGTGTGTCACGACACATCTATGAGTCGCTGCGCAGTGCCGATCAGCAGGCCGAGTGGCTGCAGATGGGGTGGTTCCTCTACTACCAGCGCAAGGACTGGACCGCCGAGCGTGCCCAAGCGATGCTTGAGGCCGTGCCAGCGGGCAAAATGCCCATTTTGGACTATTACTGCGAACGCCTCGAAGTGTGGCGACTGCGTGACAAGTTCTACGGGCAACCCTTCATCTGGTGCTACTTGGGCAACTTCGGCGGTGCCACCGCCATGCAGGGCAATGTGCTGGAGGCTGGCGAACGCTTGGATAAGGCACTTGTCGAAGCGCGTGGCTCGATGCAGGGCATCGGCTCGACTCTAGAGGGACTCGACGTGCAGCAATTCCCCTACGAATACATCCTTGACAAGGCTTGGGATCTGGGCATGACCGACAGTGTCTATGTGGCTCGCTTGGCACAGCGACATGTGGGACAGGAGTCCATGCCAGCCCGTGTCGCATGGTGGGCGCTGGCGCGCGATGTGTTTGTCCACACCGCCTACACCCGTGGGCCACAGTTCAACTTCGTGCCCGTGATGGGTAAGCGCAGCAAGTGGTCGCGCGACGAAATCTATTATCGTCCCGACCGCATGGTGCAGGCATGGCTCACCCTATTGCAGCAGGCACCGACCGATGTCACGCGTGATGCCATGACAATCGACCTAATCGCCTCTGGGCGCGAAGTGCTGGGGCGGGCATTTGCCAAGGCAAAAGTCAATTTTGACGAGGCCTATCAACGTCGCGACCTTAACGCTCTGCGTCGACAAGGGAAGTTGATGCTCGACATCATCCGCGATGCTGACACACTGGCGGCGCATCATCCTTATTGCACGATGACCAAGTGGATTGAGCTGGCGCGCGACTATGGCAACACACCTGAACTGAAGGATTACTATGAGATGAACGCCCGTCGTCTCGTCACCACCTGGGGTGGCGACCTCGATGACTATGCCAATCGCTCCTGGGCGGGGCTGATAGGGGAGTACTACCACCACCGTTGGCAGATGTATGTCGACGAGGTGACGCAGTGCGTTCAGCAGGGCAATGAATTTGATCAAAAGGACTTCGACCAGCGCTTGATGCAGTACGAATTGGCATGGGCCGAGTCCACCCAACCTCTCACGATTCCCCACGTGACCGATGTCCTCGCCTTTTCACGCCACCTCGCCACCAAGTACGCTACCCTCTTGCCCTAAAATATATCATTGTCTCCAAGGTTAGCCTTGTCGCTGAAAGCGACTGATTTGAGTAACCTGGGTGGAGCTTGCGACACCCTCGGACAGAACGTAAACTATCATCCTCGCTGAAGGCGAGCATTTAGATGATTTTGTTAGTTGTGGTAAGGTGCTCGCTTTCAGCGAGGTAGTCAGTGTGGTCACATACCGGAGGTATCGCTGACGCTCCACCCCCGGTTACTTAAATTGTCACTTTCGGTGACGTTTCGCGTTCTTCGTGATTAGAATTGATATAAGAACATTATACTTTCGCGTAATTCGCGGTAAATATATTTCCGCCCGCAGGGCGCAAAATTTTCCAAATAATTTTCAAATAATTTCTCGCGAAGCGATAAAAACATCAACAATTTCGCGTAATTCGCGAATACAAAAGTTTTTTCTCGGATTTTATGCTTATCTTTGCCATGTCATTGATGATTTCGCTTGTCTTGCTTTGCAGCACTAAGGTAAGTGAAATTTCTGACATGATATAATTTTGGACAACTTTTTGTTGCTCAGGAACTTATAAGGAAAGTTAAACTAAAGTGCTGCTGAATTTAGAATGAGAATGAGAGCTAAACACAAACTAACTATCATTATTCTAGGCGTACTTCTTTTATCATGTTCACAAGAAGACTCAATTTTGTATGATAATGTTTCCAAAGAGAACCTTGAAAAAGCTTGTTTTGCTGGCGATTAGCTTGATTGTCATCGTGCCTTGCCTGGCACAAGGGGTGACGAATCATTTATATGCCAAAATTGGCGGAAACTATTCGTATGTTGAACGAGGTCCCGTCTGGGCAGAAGGAAATCCTAGCCGTGCCGGACTGACGGCCGGATTAGAATACGAGCTGACATACGGTTGTTGGGGAGGGGCAATAGGTGCCATGTTCTCGATGCAAGGCGAGAAAAAAGGATATTGGGCCGATGGTAACAATATGTTTGTTTTTCCGGCAACGCTCAACTACCATTTCAATAAAATACCTCTGATTCTCAAAGCCGGTTTCCAATATGGTAGAGGTAAATCATTGGACGACTGGTCGATACCCATGGGTGTTGCGTGGCATTTTAACCGATTTTCCATCGAAGCGATGTACAAGCAAGGCATCAGCACCAAGAACCACCGGACCTATGACACATATCCTGAACCAATCTATGGTGAGCACATACCTGGCAAATCGAAATCGGGAAAAAGCAGAACGTTTACCATCACGATTGGCTATAAGTTGCCCATCTGGTAAGAGTTTATTGTACCCACTACCAGCATTGCGGTCTATTTCCCCAACATAATGTTGATGACGGCATTCACGTCGCTCACATCGACTTGGCCGTCGTCGTTGAGGTCAGAATTGCCAGGGAATGAGCTGGCCTGAGCCTTGCCCAGCATGATGTTGATGACGGCATTAACATCGCTCACATCAACCTTGCCGTCACCCGTGATGTCGCCTCTAATCGCCACCTCGATAGGGGCGAACAGCAGGGTAGGAGTGAGGTCATCGGTGACATGGGCCTGGGAGGTTCCGTAGCCGTTACAGTCTGTTAGTATACTATTCAGTGCTTTGCCAATCAAGCTCTCGAGTTGGTTGCGAATCATCGGCACGACAATCAATCGGGCAAAGAAATAGAGGTTAGGCAGTAATTCGTCGACCAACGTTCCGACCTTGTCAAACATGCTGCCTGGCAAGCCTTGGATGTCGCGGGTGGGCTCGTTGCCCAGCGCCATAGCCACCATGATGCGCTCAATGTCATCGTGAAACGCATTGTAGATGGCTTCGGTGGCTTGCTCTTGGGTGAAATTGACTTCACCGATGTAGGCACTATACTGGTTGATAGCTGCCATCAGATCATCCCATGAGTTGTATACGAGGCTTGCCACAATGGGACGTGTGCTACTCTTGAAACGATTCAAGGCATATTCCTGGAAGTTGGGAATGTCCTCAATGTGCTCAAGGAAACATGTGTTGACGCTGAACGTGCCACGGTCGGGAGCGACATCGATGGTACGGAACTGGCATGGATAAGTGATGGTCGACCCAGTGGTGATCTCGACCAGCGAATCGGTACGAGCATCGTTAAACTGTGTGGTGATGTTGCCAATGTGCATGTGGCCAGTGAGGACCATCCTGATGCCGTGCTCGATAAAGTGCTGTCGTAAGTTGGGAGCATCAATAACAGTTGCATCGCCCAACAGATTGTCCTGGTCATCGAAGTGCTCGACCAGTTGATGATGCATCATCATGATGACTTGTTTGCCCAGGGCTTGGCCTTGGTCGGCTTTGGCAAGAATCCATTGCAGCGTCGCTTCAGGGATGCCATTAGCATCGATTGATCGGTCGCTGTCACGCTCCATGCATCGGTTGTCGTCAACAGCGATGAGCCACACGCCTGGGATAGGTTCAGCCACATAACTCAACGAGTTGACATCACGCTCCAGGGCTTGGTTGTAGCCCATGTCGGCGTAGGTCGTGGCAAATTCGCTGCTAGTTGGAGTGGCCACCTTGCGGGTTGTCGAGCCATAAAAGCCCACCGCGTTGTCATTGTTCACATCGTGGTTGCCAGGAATGACAAAAACCTTGATACCCGCTTGGCGAAGCTGGTTCAAAAACGATGCCACATCGGTGTGGCTGCGGCGTTCGCCGTTCTTGGTCAGGTCGCCAGGCACAAGGACGGCGGCTGGATGCATTGTGACGATGGTGTCGACCAGTGCCTGCAAGACTTCGGGTCCTAGGTCGGTCATCTTGTTGTTGCTGTTCAGGTCGTCATAGTAGGATTGTCCGGGATTGATGACTAGGGCATGGCTCAGCACATGCGGATCGGTGAACACGACCAGCTGATTCTGCGCCGAAGTCGCCAGCATGCACAGGATGGCCAGTAGCGATAAGGTGAATTGTTTGAGTGTCATAGCAAATGAATTTTGTTTGTGCAAAATTACTTTTTTTTATTTATCCATGAAGTAATAATGCGTTCAAATTATCATCATTTGGTGTCATGGCATTTTTTTTGATGGTTTTCGGCACTTTTTCGGCCTGATGGGTTGCCGTTGTTAGATATTTTTGATAATTTTGCGTGTTTGATTAGCATTGAATAAGATTGCAATGGTTCAGTGACATATTCCTTAGCCACTCGGCGATGCAGGCGGTGATTGTGCTGTCGGCATTGTGTGCTTGCGGCCTTGCGATGGGCAAGGTGAAGCTGTGGGGCATTTCGCTGGGCGTGACTTTTGTGTTTTTCCTGGGCATTCTGGCGGGTTCATTGGGTATTAGCATTGACCCACAAATGTTGCACTATGCGCAGGACTTCGGGTTAGTGCTCTTTGTGTATGCCTTGGGCGTGCAGGTGGGGCCAGGATTCTTCAACTCGCTCCATCACAGTGGCATCCGGCACAATATGCTCGCATTGGCGGTGGTCTTGTTGGGCACTGTTATGACTTTGGCATTGCCCTGGGCTTGCGGCATCCATCTGGCCGATGCCGTGGGCATCATGTGTGGTGCCACGACCAACACGCCCGCTCTCGCTGCCGCACAGCAGACGTTGGCCCAACTGGGACTTCCCGTGAGTGGGGCGGCGTTGGGATGTGCTGTTACCTATCCGCTGGGTGTTGTGGGTGTTATCCTGGCACTGGTGGTGATGCGACGAGTGCTTGTACGGGCATCCGATATGGTACCGCATGACGAGGAGGAGAGCGAGAATGCTTATATCGCTGCCTATCAGGTGCATAATCCAGGCATCTTTGGCAAGCGCGTGGGCGAGATTGCCAGCGACGCTCATGTGCAGTTTGTCATCTCGCGATTGTGGCGCAACGGCAAGGTAACAATCCCGTCATCTAGCACACAATTGCAAGAGGGCGACCGCTTGCTGGTCATTACCCACGAGGAAGACGCGCAAATGATGACCATACTCTTCGGGCAGCAAGAGAATACCGATTGGAACAAGGAAGATATCGACTGGGATGCCATCGACAGCGAACTCGTGTCGCGCGCCATTCTCATCACCAAGCCCGAGGTCAATGGCAAACGCTTGGGCAGCTTGCGATTGCGCAACCACTATGGCGTGAACATCAGCCGCATCATCCGCAATGGCGTGCAGCTGCTGGCCACGCCCAGCATGCACCTGATGATGGGTGACCGTGTGGTCGTTGTGGGGCAGCAGCAGGCGGTAGATCATGTGGCCGATGCGTTGGGCAATGCTGTTGAGTCGCTCAACGAGCCTAAACTCATCTCGGTGTTCTTTGGCATGACGTTGGGACTGATATTGGGGTCAATTCCCATCTTCATTCCCGGCATGTCAACGCCCGTGAAACTAGGCCTGGCTGGTGGCCCCATCATTGTGGGCATCTTGATGGGCTGTTTTGGGCCACGCATCCACATGAATTCGTACATAACACAGAGCGCCAACCTCATGCTCCGTGCTATCGGCCTGTCGCTTTACTTGGCATGCTTGGGGCTGGATGCAGGCAAGGATTTCCTTACCACAGTCATGCGGCCTGAGGGGCTGCAATGGATTGCGGCGGGCTTTGTGCTCACCATCGTGCCAGTGCTCGTCATGGGCTATGTGGCGTTGCGCGCCCTGAAGCTCGACTACGCCACGGTGTGTGGCATTCTCACGGGCGCAATGGCTAACCCCATGGCGCTGAACTATGCCAATGACACCCTGACCAGTGACCGTGCCTCACTGGCCTATGCCACGGTCTACCCCTTGAGCATGTTTACCCGCGTCATCTTGGCGCAACTGATTTTACTCATTTTTCTCTGAGATATGAAACTGGAAGTTTGTGCATCAAATTGGGCCAGTGCGCTGGCTGCAGAGCAGGGTGGGGCGGGTCGCATCGAGCTGTGTTCGGCACTGTCGGTGGGCGGTCTCACACCGTCCTATGGCTTGTTGCAGCATGTGTCCACGGCAACCCATCTGCAGGTAATGACCCTCATCCGTCCGCGAGAGGGCAACTTTGTATATACCGACGGCGAGGTTCAGGTCATGGAGCAAGACATTCATGCTTTGCGCCCAATGTGCAGTGGCTTTGTCTTCGGGGCACTTACACCACAAGGCGATATTGATATGCATGCAATGGAGCGTCTGATGAAGGCCGCTCAAGGAGTGCCTGTGACATTTCATCGTGCATTTGATCGCTGTCGTGACCCGTTCACTGCACTCGAGCAGATAATAGACTTGGGGTGTGTCCGCATTCTCACCTCGGGGCAACAACCTAAGGCCATTCAAGGCGTTGATCTTTTGCAACGACTCAATGAGCAGGCCGCGGGACGCATCATCATCATGCCTGGTGGCGGGGTCACGCCCGACAATGCCCGAGCCATCCTTGACCACACTGGCTGCCATGAAATCCATGCCTCCTGTTCATCAGGCACCGGCATCACCGACCCCAGCGCTGTCCACCAGCTCATCGAGCAAATTCAGTAAATAGCAAAAAATCCGTACAGTAAAACTATGTTTCTGTACGGATTTTGTATTTCAAAGGCTTATTATCGGTTGCGCAGCATGTTGAGGACGCGGTCGACGGGCAAGGCATCGACGTGCTTGCCATTGCGCCCAGTCATGGAATCGGCCATGAACAGCGAGTTCCACAATGCCTCGGCAGTCGCCTCGATGGTGGCGGCAAAGATGGACGACATCTCGCCATTGGCCAGTACCGTGGTGGTGAGTAGTTTGTCCTTGTCGTTGATGAGGTTGCCTGGAGCAACCGACAAGGCGATCACATAGTCACCGCTGCCGTTCGAGGCGATGCCGCCAGTCTTCGCCATACCCATCATGGCGCGTTTGGCGACCCGCTCCAGATTGCGCGCATCAAGTGGTGCGTCGGTGATGACAACCATCATGCACGACCCGTCGACGTTCTCGGTCTTGCGCACATGGTTGATGAAGTCGTACTTTTGTAGTTTTTGACCCACTTGCACCCCGTCAATCTCAAGGATGCCGCCATAGTTGGTCTGCACCAATACACCGATGGTGTATCCGCCCAATGTTTGCGGCAGCACGCGTGATGATGTACCAATGCCCCCTTTGAACCCAAAGCAGATAGTACCCGTCCCGGCACCTACATTGCCTTGTTCTACCGGGCCGCTATGGGCGCCTTGGATGGCATCAATCACCATCTGCGGTGTTACACGCATGAGCTGGATGCTGTTTAATTGTCCATCGTTGGTCTCGCCCACCACGGCATTGACCGAGCGCACGTTCTCGTTGCCTGGCTGCATCAATGTGTAGCGCACAACTCCTTCAATGCCTGCAGCCACGCTCAACGTGTTGGTCAGGATGATGGGCGTTTCGATGTTGCCCAATTCGCGCACCTGAGTCACGCCAGCCAGTTTGCCGAACCCGTTGCCCACATAAATGGCTGCTGGCACCTTGTTGTGGAAGATGTTGCCGGGATGCGGCACGATGGCGGTCACGCCCGTGCGTATTGAGTCGCCCTCAATGCAGGTGACATGCCCCACGGTCACGCCAGGCGCATCGGTGATGGCATTATACTTCCCTGGCTCAAAGATGCCAGTCGGGAATCCCCACTCGCGCAATGTCTTATGTTGCGCCGACAGCGACAGCACGGCCACCATCCCCACAATTATCAATAAAACAAGTCGTCTCATAGTTTCTTGATCACTTTTAATAGTTGTTCGCCCAGGTTGATGGTGTAGCCTTGCTGGATGTGAACCACGCGGTTGAACGAGTCGCACACCACAAATATTGGCAACGCGTCGCTGGTTAATTTCATGTTTTCGCGGATCTCCTGCAGCACTTTGCCGTCCTTGTCGATGCCCCACACCACTGTCGAGGGCAATCCAGCGAACTCGTCACGGTTGAAGCGCTGGGCGGCGTCATCGTTCTCAAAGAGCAGCACCATCTTGCGTCCCCAGTCCTCGAAGCCTTGCTTGCAGGCAGCGATGTCGCGCAGGGTATGGTTTGTCGGCTCGTGATTGGGTGCCACGATGCCCACGATATAGTAGCCACGGCCCGCGGTGGCGAGCAGGCTCTTGTCGGCATCTTCACCCAAATCGTGGTAAATGTTCTCGGCGTTGAGGCTGCCGATGACCTGTACGTCTTCGTCGCTCTCGCGCAGGGAGAGGAACAGTTGTTTGTCATACTTGTCGACCTTGAAACGGTCCAGGTGGGTAAGCACCTTGCCACTAGCCATGCGAGTGCCTGTAGTTAGCAGGTATTCGCCCGGCTCGAGTTGTACGCCCTTCTCAAAGTCGCTACTCCAGGTGGCTTCTTCGGGATAGGTGAGCAATTGTAGACGGCCATCGACGATACGGCTCAGCGTGAAATGGATATAATACTTCGGATCGTCAACATAAGGCGGCTTGACGTTATATCCCAGCGAGAATGTGCGGCTAGGCGAGGTGGCACGGGTGGCTTGTTGTTTGTCGAAACTCACATCGTGCCAACGCCCCTGCTGGTAGTACTGTAGGCGACCGTCTACCTCGTTGATGCGCGCTGGCCAGCCTAAGCTGCGCGCTGCCGATACAAAGAAGATGTTGCGTCCCAGTGCGTCGGTCTTGCCCTCGCGGAACACGCTCATGGGTTCCATACGCAGTTGCTGTGGGTTAGTTCCATGTAGGTGTCCATCATCCGACCGCCATTCACGCTCAATGGTGATGTTTTGTTTGCACCACATGACAAGTTCTGAGGGGCTTTTGAGGTCGGATAGCAGTTGGCGCAACGGGGCCTTGTAGGGCGTAAGCCACTCGTTCTCTACACGTGGGTTGAGCACATAGCGTAGGTAGATATCGCTGGTGTCGACTTGCGACACTTGATTATCCTTGAGTACATCCAAGGGGATGTCGCGCAAGTCTTTCTCCGAGATGACGCTGAGCAGTCGCTGGGCCATCAACTTGTTGGGCACTTCCTTGATGAACTGTTGGATAGTGGCATAGTTCCCACGCCATGCCTCAGCAGGCATGGTGGCTTCATAGGCACGGCGGAGGCTGTCCTCTACTGCCAGGCGGCGGTTATTCTTTTGGCGTTGTTCATCGGTGACTACGGGCAACAGTCCGCTTGCCACGGGGGGAGTCACATCGATAGCGCAAGACTCGGGCAAGGCATCCTTGCCAAGCGTGATGGTCACGATCTCGTTGTGACCCACCGATACGGGTTTGACACCCATTTGCCCGTCTTTGGAAGCCCACACCAGCAGGTCGCCCCGTCCGGCGGTGAGCCAGGCGTGTCCCTCGGCATCGGTGGCCTTCATTGCCACAGTATAGAACTCGGCGTAGTTGTACAGTTTGAACTCGACCAGCGCTCCTGCTGCTGGGTGCCCCTGAGCATCGTTGACATAGACATCAATGCGTGCCGTGGGAGCATAGTTTCCAGTGACATTGATTTCGGTATAGCAGTCGGTCTGGCTCACGATTTCCTCGGGGCCATCATAATGGCCAAATACTTTGGTATGCATGAGCATGGCGCGGCTCGCACTCTCGTTGAACCACCCAAGGTCTAGCACTGGCTCGGGTTCGCATGCTCCCAAAAAGTGCCAGGCACCATCGGCCCAAGCCTCCACCCAAGCATGATTGTCATCGGTGTGTGCCCAACGCGGGGTGTAGACCTGACGGGCAGGGATGCCCACCGACCGCAGGGCGGCTACCAGTAAGGTAGACTCCTCACCGCAACGCCCGTAGGCGGTGCGTACGGTGGCCAGTGGACTGCTCGTGCGTGCATCGCTAGGACGATAGGTCACATGTTCATGGCACCAGTGGTTGACTTCGAGAACGGCTTCGCTCATTGTCATACCTTTGACACGTGGCTTGAGTGTCCGATAAAACACTTCGCGACTGTTGTCAAGGTGCTCATTATTGACGCGCACAGGCACCACAAAATGCCGGAACTCACGTTCAGGCACCATGTTCCCCCACGGCATCTCGCGCCGCGCCTGCAGCGACAATGCCACATTCCGCTCATAAAATGCCCGGTCATAATCAGTCCGGTCGGGCAACGGCATGTATTGATAGAGGAAATTAAGATACTCGTTTGCCTGGCCAAGCATTTGCCCAGCAAGCACAAGCATCAAGGCGAAGGATAAAAGCAGTCTTTTCATCTGTAATCGTGAAATGCGGGTGTAATGCGTAGGTGTTATCGCCTGAGGACGAGCCAGCCAGCAAGCAGGAGCAAGGCAATGCCAGCGACTGTCGATGCCACAAGGGCATGATCCTTGAGCCATTGCCACCAGCTGATAGACGTCAGTTGCTCGCTTTGTGATCCTTCAGATGTCATTTGCTCTGTCTCCTGATTGCGAGAAGCGGCCTGATTCCTGACCACTGACTCCTCATAGGCCTTAGCCTCGCGGCTGTCG
>JAEEGF010515606.1_pt1 | contig 19660 bp, 15 predicted proteins | sample 9134171 | NCBI WGS metagenome assembly JAEEGF01 (sample SAMN16246542, study PRJNA631951) | gut metagenome | biome: gut microbiome; feature: rumen; material: AP-attached | host: Bos | place: Iran: Karaj | collected 2018-10
TGCATGGTCTGAGCGGGTTCGTGCTCAGCGGAATAATGAATGCGCACAAGGAAAAGGCATACCTTGTGACGACAGGTTATAACAGGAACATGATCCGCTTTTCCCTAAACTAATGAGACCCGGGAATGAGACCCGGGGACGGGGTCAGAGTCTCATTTTTTGAGACCCGGGGACGGGGTCATAGTCTCATTTTTTGAAAATTAAGTCCCGGTGTTCGTGAGCATCCCTCGCGGACGCCGGTTTTTTTGTTTTTCAAAAATACCGGCAGTATTTATTCAATAGATCAGGCAAGTGGATACCGGTCGGGCAGGGAATATCGGTCAACAGCCTAAAAAAAGGTTGGAAGAGTGTGCCTACTTATGTTACAATATAGTGTAACGCTCATTTTTTGCATTATGGAGACTATATATGGAAAATAGAAACCGGAAAAAAGATATATTGATTTTTGCTGCTCTGTTGCTGATCCCGGCCATACTTCTGATCTGCGGACTCGTAAAGAATCATATCTACAATTCTGCAACGCATACGGTGACCCTTTCGGAAAAAGAGCTGTTTTCGGCAGAGGACTCCACAAAAGAACCTTTAAGCTTCCGTGCAGTCAGCCGCGACAGTTCATGGACGAAAGCCTTTGACATAAATGGCGAGGGAGTCGAAGAGGACAATTATCAGGCATATACCATCGACTATTATGTTTCAAACAATACAAAGGACGAGGTCAAGTCTTTTTCCTTCCACCTGAATTTTCATGATGACGCCTTTCTGCTGTCAGCATGGAACGGAAGCTTAGAGTTTCACCAGCACACTGCGGAAGGCGAGATTGTGGATCTTGTAGATGATCTTCGGGTATTTGTTCCGGGAGACCATAAGCTCTTAACCTATACCGATCCCGTCGAAGGCGATACCCTTGTTTGCATGAAGCCCGGAGATTACCTGATCTATTATCCAAGCTCTTCTCAGAATGCGAGGGAGATGCCAATAAAGCCGCAGGAAGCGACGGTTCCCGGCATAATCATGTATTTTCCCATCGGCGATCCCATCGACCATATCATGTCGGTAGAGCTTCAGTATATGTTCAACAGAAATCTGACCAGAGAACCCCTGTTTTGGGCTGCGGTGGTCCTGATCGGAATCTGGTTTATTGTCCTTATCAACTATAACATTACTTCCGCGCAGGTTCGAAAATATCAGGAACGCCACAAGCGTGACAATGAGATAATCAATGAATCCATGGAGACCTTCATCGGATTTATCGACGCAAAGGACCCTTATACCAACGGCCATTCGATCCGCGTGGCCCAGTACACCAGACTTATCGCCGAAGAACTCGGCTACAAGGGCGAGGAACTCGACCGCATATATTACGTGGCCCTGCTTCACGACTGCGGCAAGATCGGCGTTCCCGATCACATACTAGGAAAGCCCGGCCGTCTGACAGACGAAGAGTTTGAGGTCATCAAATCCCACACCGTTCGCGGCGGCGAGATCATGAGCCATTTTAAAAGCCTGGAAAATGCGGGTGAGGGAGCATTATACCATCATGAACGTTACGACGGAAAGGGTTATCCCGAGGGCAGAAAAGGAGAAGAGATACCTTTTATCGCCCGTATGATCTGCGTGGCCGACTCCTTCGATGCAATGAATACCAACCGAGTTTACAGGAAGAAACTTACAAAAGAAGATATCTTAGCCGAGCTTGAACGCTGCAAAGGTTCGCAGTTTGATCCCAAGATCGCAGATGTGATGATCGAGCTGATCAAAAGCGACCGGCTGAATGTTATAGAAAAATGAGACCCGGGGACGGGGTCATAGTCTCATTTTTGACAAAACAGTATATAATTAGACCCGGGGACGGGGGCGTCAGGTAAATTTGCTATTCTATTCATATAAAGAATCATGTCCACGTTACTAAAAGTGTTTGGTGATGGTCTGATATAGAAAATCCCCATCACCTTGGTCAAAGCATAAAGATGAAGGAAGATTATGCAGTACAGAAAAGATAAAAACGGCCATTAGGGAGAAGGAAAAGGTCGGATGCACAGGATGCAGATATTGTATGCCGTGCCCTAAAGGTGTTGACATACCGGGTGCATTTTCATGCTGGAACACCATGTACACAGAGGGCAAAAGAGAAGGACGTTTTCAATACGCGCGGGCGGTGGGCCTTACAAAAGAGCCGGTATTTGCCTCGCAGTGTGTTCAATGCGGGAAGTGTGAGCAGCACTGCCCTCAGTCGATACCTATACGTGAAAAGCTTAAGGAGGCAGATAAGGCACTTCGTCCGCTTCGTTACCGCGTCGGGATAAATGTTGTAAGAAAGTTTATGTTCAGAAAAAAGAAAAAGTCCAAAGCATAAAACAAGCTGTGGAAATGATAATGCTTTTGCAACACCGTGGAATACATTGGGGCTATCCGGAGGGAAAAATATATGAAGAACGAAAAGAAGAGGAAAAAGTTGTTTTTGGTTTTGAAAATTCTCCTTGCAATGGTGCTTACAGTAGTGCTGGTGGTTGCAGGTTATTTCGCATATGTTTTTATAAGCTATCACCGCGAGCCCGACAATCTGGAGCAGACAGTCAAAGGCAACGCGTCTCTTAAAGCCGAAACGGGCAGGGAGTATACCATAGTTACGATGAATGTGGGCTTTGGGGCATACACTCCCGATTTTACGTTTTTTATGGACGGAGGAAAGAACGGCAGGGCGGAGTCTGAGGAAAGCGTCATAGCCTGCACATACGGAGCATCTGATACAGTGCTTGGCTTTTCACCTGATATCGTACTCTTGCAGGAGGTTGACACGGATTCCGACAGAAGTCATCATGTGGATCAGACAAAACTTATAAATGAAAGGTTTGCAGAAAAAGGAAACTATGACAGTTCTTTTGCTATCAACTGGGATTCTCCGTATATGTTTCTGCCGCTTATCAGACCGCACGGCGTTGCCAGGACGGGCCTCTATACATTAAGTGCATTTGACATTACCTCATCACTTCGGCGAAGCCTGCCTGTGTCTACCGGATTCAGTAAGATCATTGACCTTGACAGATGTTACTCAGTCAACAGAATACCCGTTGAAAACGGCAAGGAGCTTGTTATAATAAATACACATCTTTCGGCATACGGAACGGATGATGCGCAGGGAAATGCACAGCTTGAAATGATCTATGCGGATATGAAGGCAGAATACGAAAAGGGAAACTATGTTATCTGTGGAGGAGATTTTAACCACGATTTCACGGGAAATTCAACAGAAAAGTTTAATCCCGGCGTGAAGGTGGATATTTCATGGTGCCATCCCATGCCGACCGATATCACCCCGAAATGCCTTTCGCTCTGCACGGATTATGAGGATGGCGGCAAGGTTCCGAGTGCGCGAAATGCAGATATTCCGTATTCGGAAAAAAGCGTCACAGTCATAGTGGACGGATTTATTATTTCGGATAATATTACCTGCAATTATCTGCAGATAGAAGATTGCGGCTTTGAGTATTCGGATCACAATCCTGTAGTTATGAAGTTTGAACTGAAAACTTGAGACCCGGGGAGACCCGGGGACGGGGTCATAGTCTCATTTTTAACAAAACAGTATATAATGAGACCCGGGGACGGGGTCATAGTCTCATTTTTGACAAAACAGTATATAATTAGACCCGGGGAAGGAGTCCCCGGGTCTCACTTTTGTCTAACGCTCAGGCTTTCTTTTTAGAGAAAAGCATAATTCCAAGTGACGCGCTCATTGCAAGTAAGAGTACCGCGTAGGGGGCGAAGTCACCTGAAGGCTGTGCCGTGTCCGGAACACTGTCAAGAGGTCCGTTATATACAAGGCTGATATCATCGATATATCCCCAGCCTGTAGCACTGCCGCTTATTGTGATGGTAATAGGAGTACTTGACTGATCTTCAGCTATCTCGAAATCTGTCGATACGGTATTCCAGTTTTCCCAGCCTGCAGTCTTAAGACCTTCGGTCGTATTTCCGGCAACCGAAACGGTCATGGTGCAGAGGCCGTCATCGCCCATAAGAGCTGCCGAAAGAGTATACTTTCCAGCGGGAAGAGAAGCGATGTTCTGTGACATGATCAGGTTTCCGCCGGGCGCATTGTCCTCGAACCAGTAGTTGATGGAAGATGAATCCGCGTGACCGCAGTCATTTTTCCATGAAACGGTTCCGTTGGGGCCGACTGCCGTCCAGGTGCTGTCATCAACAGACCATACAGCGCCGTCTGCCCAGATATCACCGGCAAAAGTGCCGTCCGTCACAAGCTGATCCCCGGCAGATACTGCCATGGCAGGTGTGAGGAACGTGCAGGCGCAGAGTGAACTCAAAGCTGCAGTTGTCAGGATCTTAGTAAGTTTTTTCATGATTTGTAACCCTCCGTAAAGTTTTTGTTTTGCGCAACCCCTTGTTGCGCAACCGATTGTTCAATCTTTTTTGATTGTATCATAAGTTTCTGCATTTGACAATATTTTTTTTGTTGCATTTCCTCTACCGAAGTGCTATAATTCCCAAATTCAATTTGATTTTTGCGGAGAATACCATGAGAGACCTGACAAAAGGAAATCCAAGATCGGTGATACTGTCGTTTGCGCTTCCGGTCATGATAGGCTATATGCTGCAGCTTTGCTACAGCATGGCAGATACAAGAATAGTAAGCACCTTTTTAGGGGAAGATGCCTTGAGCGCGGTCGGAGCGACGACAGCGCTGTCGGGGCTTATAATAGGTTTCTTAAACGGCCTTACAAACGGATTTGCGGTCATCGTGGCCAGATATTTCGGCGCAAAGGAGGAGAATAATCTTAAAAAAAGCGTTGCCGCGTCGCTGAGCGCGGGGCTCATAATCTCGGCAGGTCTTACGGCCGTCTCTCTGTTCGGCCTGACAAAGATCCTTCAGCTTTTAAATGTCCCGGAAGAAGTCTTTTCGGTGGCATACCGCTACATTTTTATAATCATAGCGGGCATGACGATGTCGATGCTTTACAACATCTGCGCCGCTTTCCTGAGGGCGCTCGGCGATACGCTTATGCCGACGGTATTTCTTTTTGTATCGGTTGTTTTAAACATCTTCGGTGACATCTTCTGCATAAAAGTGCTCGGAATGGGAGTGGAGGGCGCTGCCGCCGCGACTGTTGTCGCTCAGTCGATAGCGTTTGCCGCGTGCTTTTGCTACATGTTGAAACGCTATTCCATCCTCCGCATCAAAAAAACAGACTTCAACTTTTCAGGCCGTATGATGAGCCTGATACTTAAGTCCGGTCTTTCGATGGGATTTATGAGCTGCCTTGTCAGCATCGGAACAGTTTCGCTTCAAAGCGGCATCAACGGCCTCGGTACGGTATATATCGTGGCCCAGACCGCCGCAAGAAAACTCACGGAAGTCTATATGATGATGTTTGCCGTCCTCGGTCAGACCATGGCCATCTACTGCAGCCAGAACTACGGCGCCGGCGCATTTGACAGAGTCCGCACCGGCCTTAAGCAAGCGCTCCTCATCGGCGCCGTCTGGTGCACCGCGGTCGTTATATGCGTTTACACAACAGGGCCTCTTCTCATCAACCTTGTCTGCGGCGACATCTCGAAAGAAAGCGTCGACGCGGCCGTCAACTACTTGAAATTCGATACAGCGCTCTACATCGTACCCCTTGTCATCTGCGTTCTCAGAAACGCCCTCCAGGGCCTCGGCGACCACGTAACGCCCATCGTTTCAAGCTCGATAGAGTGCGTCGGAAAGATACTTATAGTTTTGTTTCTTGTGCCCGGCCTTGGGTACACAGGTGTTATCCTCGCAGAACCTATAGTCTGGTGCGTGATGGTGGTGCCGCTGATCGTGATGATAATCAAAAAACTTAAATTAAATGTGTCCCCCCGTCAGAAAAGCTGACACTAAAAACATCCCCCCGTCAGATTTTCTGTCAGGGGGATGTTTTTAATGTCAGATTTTTTTCTTCGAATATGCTTCCTGAATTATCATCTTCTTATATTCACGCGGTGAATACCCGGTTACATCGTGAAAAACTCTGTTAAAAGAAGTGGTGGATTGAAAGCCGGCCATAAACGCGCATTCGGTTATCGAAAGCTCGTCGTTTAGCAGGAGATTTGTTGCATTACGCACACGCAGGTTTGCGAGGTACGACGAAAAAGACATGTGCATGTACTGGTTGAAGAGCCGCGAAAAATAGTAAGTGCTTAGGCCGATGTGGGAAGAGACGTCTTCCTGTGAGATATCGTCGGAAGAATTGGCCATGATAAAACTGCAGGCGGCGCGGATATATCCTCTTACAGCGCCGGAGAGGAGGCCTGATTCATCATATTTTGTCTCGTGGTAAAGGACATGCTCGCCGATCTTAAGAAGGATCTCGTAGATAAAGATCTTGCATTTGGTCTCGGAAAGCGGGTCGTCGGAGACGTAGATCTTCTGTATCTCATGTATCTTTTCGGATATGAAAGAAGCAGTTTCCGGAAAATCTTTAGCCGGAAGGAGATTGAATGATCTTAGCAGCCCGGAGATGGATACAAGGTCTAAATTGTTGTCTATGATCACGGATGGAAACTGTATAAAAATGGCGCTTGATGGCGGGATCTTTACAGTCTCGTGCACCTGTCCGGGCCACACCAAAAGAACGTCGCCGGCGCATAAAGAAAAAAGCCTGCCGCCGACGCGGTATTTACATCCGTCCTTGGTTGCAATGGTAAACTCGGCGGCATTGTGCCAGTGCGGGGGGAAGGTCTCGGGGCTTCCCGTATCCGTCACGGTGATGGCCGAAGGAGAACCGAAATATATTTTTTCATTTCCGATGTTATTGTTTTCCATGTAAAAATTATAACAAAATATGGGCAAAAGTCAACAAATATATAATTCCAATTTCCATACGAAATCATTAGAATATAGCAAAACAGAGAATGCGGCTTTCGCGGACGCAGCGCAAAAATACAGCAGGATATCATGAAAAAGGATGCAAGAAATCAGGGTATTAAGTACAGGCAATAACAACACACAATAAATATAAAGGAAAACATGAACGAAATCACCATAAAAAAAGAAAAGAAAAAAGTTACAGATCTTACAAAGGGAAAGCCGTTAAAACTGATCCTTTCATTTTACTGGCCGCTCCTTTTGACAAGCATGCTCCAGCAGTTTTATAATTTTGCAGACACATGGATCGTGGGCAAGGGCCTCGGAGATGACGCGCTTGCGGCCGTGGGAAACATGGGCTCGCTTTTTTTCCTCATAGTCGGATTCTCCTTTGGAATAGCGAACGGCTTTGGAATAATGATAGCTCAAAGCTACGGCGCGGGAGATATGGAGGAATTAAAACACAGGCTTGCGGGCATAATAGAGCTTGGCATCATAATAGCATTATGGCTCACACTGTTAAGCGTTATATATCTTCCCACGGTCTTAAGGCTCCTAAGGACGGATGAGCTGATATTTGAGGACAGCTTAAGATACGGATACGTGATATTCGGTGGCCTGGCATCGGCCATCTGCTACAATATTTCGGCCGCGGTATTAAGAGCTTTGGGCGACAGCAAAACACCTCTTAAAGCGATAATAGTTTCCTCGGTCGTAAATGTTTCGCTAAACAGCCTCTTTATATTCGGATTTCATATGGGAGCAGAGGGCGTCGGAATCGCGACCATCTGCGCACAGGTGATATCCGCTGCCTTTTGTATCAGCCGCCTTAAAAAGATATCGTTTATAAAACTTGAAAAAAGGCATTTCAAAAACGGCGCGAATGTATTTCTGGACCTTCTAAAGAATGGTCTGCCGATGGCTCTGATGAATTCCATAACGGCCGTTGGCTGCATGGTGGTTCAGTATTTCATAAACGGTTACGGCGTTGTATACACGGCGGCTTATGCTGCCTGCAGCAAATATCTCAACCTGTTCATGAACCCCGCAAGTACCGCAGGAAGTGCCATGAGCGCATACACCGGTCAGAATTACGGTGCAAGAGAATACGGCAGGATAAAAGAAGGCCTGAAAGTCTGCCTCGGCATATCTGCGTGTGCATATCTGCTTTTGGGAAGCCTTTTGGTTTTTGCGCCGAGTATGCTTGCAGGAATCCTTTTAAGCGGAACCGAACAGATAGAGCTGGTATGCGGATTCCTCCCCAAATGCGGGGCCATGCTCATTTTCGTCGACTTCCTCTTTGTGTTCAGGTCGGCCGTGCAGGGGATGGGAAAACCCTTGCTGCCCATGATCTCCGGCATCGCCGAAATGATCATAAGAATATTCATCATATCGTTTTTCATGGAACGGATCGGCTTTGACGCTGCGGCGTATGCGGAAATAGGCGCATGGGTCGGAGCCTGCCTGATAAACGCTTTTGCGTTAATGGCTTTTCTGGCACCGTTTTTCCGGAAAAAACAGGACACCTGCGCGCTGCGCGCAATGTAAGCATCTGATAGAGAAAGAACAAAAGGAACAGTAAAGATGATTATGAATGAGAAATTACCGTCCATACGCATCGACCAGACAGGATACGCCTCCGGCCTTCCCGTTCATGTCGCAGCCCTTAAAGGGGGAACATTAAACGTGTTTGACGCCGAAGGAAAGCTTGTTAAAAAGATAGACGGCGTAACACCTGTATTTGATCAGGCTTCCGAAGATAAGGTCTGCATCTGCGATATCGGGATTTTATACGAAGGCGATTACATGCTCGAATGCGGCGGAGAAACAAGAAAGATATCCGTCAAAAAAGACCCCTGGCAAAGCGTTACCAATGCGCTTATAAAGGGCCTATATTTCCAGCGCTGCGGCTGCGAACTCAAGGAAAAATATGCCGGCAGATTCACACACCCGGCCTGCCACATTGCGCCCGCCGCGCTATGGGAAGATAAAAATGTAAAACTTACCGTGACCGGAGGCTGGCATGACGCCGGCGATTACGGAAAATACGTCGGCCCCGGTGCGGTGACCGCCGCGCACATGATATATGCATACATGCTCTGCCGCAAAGGATGCGAGGATAGGATAAACATCCCCGAATCAGGAAACGGCGCCCCCGACATCTTAAACGAAGCCAGATACGAGATAGAATGGCTTTTGAAGATGCAAAGAGAGGACGGAGCTTTTTATCACAAGCTTACAAAGGCGCAGTTTGCTCCCTTTATAATGCCCCAGGATGATCTTATGCAGGAATACCTCATGCCCGTATCTCACTGCGCGACAGCGGCGGCATGTGCCCTCCTTGCCCTTGCCTACAGGGCTTACGCGAAGATCGATCCGGTATTTGCGTTTAAGCTGATATCTGCTTCAGTAAGGGCTGCAGAATGGCTCGATGCAAACCCCGGGTTTGTTCCTTTTTCAAATCCCGAAGGCGTAAGGACAGGCCAGTACGGAGACGGAAATGTAAATGACGAACTCTTCTGGGCTTCGTGCGAACTCTTTGCATCCACAGGGGAGACAAAATATTTAAAGGCTGCCGAAAAGTATTACTCGCAAGGCTTAAATCTCACAGAATACGGCTGGTCAGATGTCAGCGGCCTTGGCGCTGTCTGCTGCCTCTTTGTTTTAAAGGAAAAAGCGGGAGAGATACTGTATGACAGACTCAAAGAAGAATATACAGAAAAATGCAGAAGGATAGGCGCGATCTCCAAAAGCTCCGGCTACGGCACCGCCCTTGCCCCCGACAAGTATTCATGGGGAAGCATTCTCCACATCATGGGAAATGCAATGAGCATGATTCTTTATGAAATGCTCACCGGCGACACCTCCCTAAGAAACGCCGTCCTTTTGCAGTGGCATTACGCCCTCGGCCTCAATGCACTCGACACCTGCTTTGTCACCGGCTTTGGAGAAAGGCCCGTCATGAACATACACCACCGGCCCTCCGGCGCGGACGGCATTACAGACCCCGTGCCCGGCCTCATCTCCGGCGGCCCCAACAAATATCATCCCTATCCCCAGACAAGAGAAAGACTCGCGGACACACCCCCCGCCAAGTATTTCCTCGACGAGACCATGTCCGCGGATACAAACGAGATCGCTATATATTGGAATTCGCCCGCAATTTTTGTGGGGGCATTCTTTGCGGCGCTTTGTAAGTGAATTAAATATCCCTCACTACCATCTTATACACCTTCGCAAATATACAGCATGCCACAGCAGTATTGATCACATCCGCCACGATCTGCGACATCACAAGACCGTTAAGGCCCATTGCGGTATTCATTATCAGCATTATCGGGATGATGATCACAAGATGCCTGATAAGTGCGAGCAGGAACGAAATCTTTCCCTTGTTCACCGCGTTCAGGTAGTTGGTGATGATGTACCCAACCAGCATAAGCGGCAGGGCGGCGCAGCGGCCTTTAAGAAAGTCAACGCCGAAAGATACGGTCGATTCATCGGAGATGAAAAGCGACACGAACATGTTCGGAAAGAGCCAAAACAGCAGCGCGGTTACCGCGGAAAGGCATATCACGGTAACAGAAGTCAGCTTTAAAAAGCTGTCCATGCGGCCCCGGTTCTTGGCCCCGAAATTGTATGCGACAAGCGGAACCATTCCGAAACAAATGCCAAGGCCGATGTAGATGGGGATCCTTTCAAGCTTTAAAACAATGCCCATCGCGGCAAGTTCTATATCGCCGTAATCGGCGGCAAGCTTGTTAAGAAGTATCGTTACAAGATCGTAAAAAAATATGGCAACCGCGGCCGGAACGCCGACCGAAAAAAGCGAACGCAGCTGATCGCCCGCGGGCTTTTCTATCTTCCTTGGAAGCTGCAGAACGGTCTTGTCCTTAAGTTTAATAAATACGATCACAAAATATACAGCCGAAATAAGGTTTGACAGCATGGTCGCGATTCCCGCGCCCAAAACCTCGCTGCCCTCAGGCAGTATCATGAACATAAACAACGGGTCAAGCCCGATATTTATAAGGTTTCCGATAATGACCCCAAGCCCGGCAAGCGTAGAGTAGCCCGTGTTTCTTATCAGCATCGGCATGCACATTGAAAGCACAGTCGGTATCCCGCCGATGATCGTCGTCGCCATAACATACTGCTTTGCGTACTTAAGCGTCTCATCGCTCGCACCAAGAAGCTTTAACAAAGGCTCAACAAATATCAGCAACAGTATCGAAAAAACAAAAGTACATATGATAGACATCGCCACACTGTATGATGAAACTTTCTTTGCATCTGCGGTGTTTTTTTCGCCGATGAGCCTCACCATCAGGCTCCCGCCGCCCACGCCGAAAACATTCGCAATGGCGACAACAAACATGTACACCGTCAGCGCCAGCGACGACGCGCCCATCATATACGGATCATTCGTCCTCCCGATAAACCACGTGTCCGCAAGGTTATATAAAAGTATCACCATCTGGCTCGCAATCGTCGGAAGAGCCATAAGTATCAGCGCCTTCCTCGGGCGCATTTTTTCAAAGAGTTCGTTTTTCTTGTTTTCCATAAATTACCTGATTTCCCATCTGCAAATTTCGCCTGCAGACTAAAAGATAGTAGCATATATAGAGGAGAAAAACAAGAAAACCGGCAATTTTTATCAAAATTATATGCTAGTAAAATTCACAATAATCTGCTATCATAACAGTTAAGAGCAAGAAAGGTTAAATTAATTAAAATGAGACCGCATAAAGAGATAAAATTAGAGACGATAGCAAAAGAGCTGGGGATCTCCGTGGTGAGTGTGTCAAACGCACTTCGGGGAAAGAGCGGGGTCAGCCCGGAGCGCAGGAAAACCATAGTGGAATGCGCCGAGAGGCTGGGCTTCGATCTGTCGTCGTACAAGAAAGCAGAGGAAAAGCAGGAAGAAAGCCGGGCGAGCGCAGCGGGCAATCAAAACATGCTGATAGGCGCGATAATCTCAAAGAGATATATTTCCGTGGGCTCGTCCTTTTACTGGGAGATGTATCAGAAAATGGCGTATGCGGCATCGCTTCGCAACTGTTTCACGACGCTGGAGATGGTGGACGACGAGGGCGAGATATATGTGCCCAGAATCCTTTCGCAAAAAGAGGTCGATGGCGTGATAATCATCGGGCCGATGAAAGAAAATTTCCTGAAATTTACTCTCGACAACGCGTCATGTCCTGTGATACTTATGGACCAGCAGATAGCATACGGCAAGTATTCATCGGTGCTTTCGGGAAATTATTATGGGATGTACCGTTCAACCTACGAACTTGTCCGCGCGGGGCATAAAAACATCGCTTTTGTGGGCGATATTGAAGAGTCAAGAAACACTATAGACAGGTATTACGGCTTTAAAAAGTGCATGCGCGAGAGCGGGCTCAAGGTAAGACGCGACTGGATAATACCGGGCCGGGACCGGGAGACGGGGCGTCCGGAGTTAAAGCTTCCGGATGAAATGCCCACGGCATTTGCCTGCAGCAGCGATTTTATCGCGGGCATTTTATACATAGAACTGCAAAAAAGAGGCCTGAGGGTACCGGAGGATATTTCCATAGCCGGGTACGACGACTATCTTGTAGGAAATCCGCTTTCGGGTCACCTTACGACATACCATGTGGATATGGATGCCATGGCCAGATGCGCGATAAAACTCGTGATAAGAGAATGTAATGACAGTTCCACCGCCGGAGTCATATATGAGATGGATTCCGACGTGGTGATAAGAGATTCGATAAAAAGACCGGAAAATAAGATATGAAGAATGAAGTAACATTAAATGATATAGCAAAAAAGGTGGGCGTGAGCTCAGCGGCCGTTTCAAAAGCGCTTTCAGGCAAAGAGGGCGTTGGAGAAGAGCTTAAGAGAAAGATCCTTGAAGAAGCAAGGAGAATGGGGTACAGGACCAAGACCAAAAATCTTCCTGCAAAAAATATGACGATCGGTGTCGTTGCATCAGAACGCTTCCTTAAGGAAAGCGGGGCTTACTACTGGAGACTCTACAGCGAGATATCCCTTGTCGCAAATGAAAAAGGCCACCTTACGATACTTGAAGTAGTCGGCGACGAGGATGAAAAAAAGCCTGAATGCCCAAAACTTATAAAGCATTCCAAGGCAGATGCACTGATAATTCTCGGGGCATTTGATGCGAGATATCTGAAGCTTCTCAATAAGGAAGCGGGCTGCCCGCTTTTGGCATTGGACTCTGTGCCGGAGTTTGTAAAAGGCGATGCAGTTACGGCCGACAATATAACCGGCGGTTTTAAGATGACAGAGTATCTTATAAACGCCGGTTTTGAAAGAATAGGATATGTCGGAACGCTACGCACTACGCCAAGTATAGACGACCGCTATGTCGGATATTTCAAGGCAATGCTTTTTCATGGTAAGAAGGCGGACCCAAAGTGGATCATCCGCGACCGTGACGAAGAAACAGGATATGTGGATGCCGAAGGCTGTTTTGAAATGCCCGCAAAAGAGGATATGCCGAATGCTTTCTTTTGCAACAGCGATTATAGCGCCCAGATAATGATAGGCAAGCTTAGGGGCATGGGCTACAAGGTGCCGAAAGACATTTCAATAGTCGGATTTGACCATTTTCTTCCTGAAAAGACGGAAAACATCAGTCTGGTCACATATGAAGTAGACCTTCGTGAAATGGCAAGAGAGGTGGTCAAACTTTTGGACCAGCGCATCGCAGACCCAACCATGCCATACCATACCGTGATCGTTCGCGGTAAGCTTATAAAAGGAAATTCGGTGTTACTGGCTACATAGATTCCGGTACTGTGCCGGAGTATAACCTGTGATCTTTTTGAAGATCCTTGTAAAATTGTTTATATCGTAAAAACCTACTCGACTGCTGATCTCCTGAACGGTAAAAGAGGAGCTCAGCAGCATTCTTTTTGCGTTTTTCACCCGCGCATTGTTTAGATCGCGCATGGGCGGAACGCCGAAAAACAGGCGGTATTCCCTGCAGAGCTTGAATTTGTCCACCTTGAAAAGATCCTCGAAAAACTGCAGTGACAAAGGCTTTGAATAATTCAGCACGATGGAATCATGCATGGAGGATATGTATGCCGGTATCGGCGCCGTCACAGAAGGCCTAAGATCGTCCGGCATATTATCATGAGGACGGCAGAGATGATAGTCGGTAAGTACTCTTGTAATAAGAAGATGTGCGTAAAGCAGCTCTTTTTTTCCAAGGTTTTCCGGAACCAGAAACAACTGTTCAAGCGTAAGCGAATTCGAAGATGTATCATATGGCCTTACGGGAAGAGGATCGCTTGACGGGGTCAGATAAGCTGAAAGATCGCCTTCAACAAAGAAATATCGAAAAGCGGCTACGGATGATATTATTTTCAGGCTTGCCCCTTCCGATAAGGAAAGGAAACAGAAATGTCCGGTGTCAAGCTCTGAGTTCAAAAAGCCTGCATCCACGGTCAAAGAACCGGAGATACAATATAATAGAAGAGCGGCCTCGCAGGACGGAACGGACATATCGAAAGGAAGGTTGCAGACTGCCTCGCCGCCGGCCGTAAGACGCAGTATATTGTCAGCCGGTTTTGCATACGTTACAAATCTCTTGAATCTGCCCGGTCTGTCATTTTTAAAAGTGCTTAAGATCGATATTTTTTTTAATTCCAAAAACAAGTCGTCAAGTCGTTCGTCCATAATCTCCCCCTCTTAAATTAATCACATTAAATTAAGTTAAATTAACCAATAATAACCCCTGTTTATGGTTTGCCCTGCAGAATATGATAGCAAAAACAGCATATAAATTCAAGTGAAAATTTGATTAATGCAAGATTGTATGATTTTTCGCAAGAATATACGATTGATTATCACGGGAAAAAAAGTATAATTAAAATCGTTAGGCAAACACAGATTAATTTAAGTATTTTGAGCCAGGGCCCGACTTAAAATATTTGGGTTACAAGTGAATACAACTTATGTATTAGGAGGAGAAAAAAATGAAAAAAAGAGGTTTAACCTTATTCATGTCTGCTATGCTCGCAGCAACTGCAGTGGCAGGATGCAGCTCTTCATCATCTAAGAATGAAGAGAGCACAGCGGCAACAAAGGGAGCGGATGCAACGGTTGCATCTACAGAAGGTAAAGGAAGTGACAGTACAAACGGTCCGATGTCATACGGAGACATAGTTCTCGGCGAGACAGGAAAAGACATCAAGACTACCATCAAGTTCATCCATCACAAGACCGACAGAGAAGCAGACGGAACCATCGCTAAGTTCATCGAAGAGTTTAACAAGGTTTATCCCGATATCAAAGTCGAGACAGAAGGCATCACAGACTATGCCGAAGATTCACTTTTAAGACTTAACGGCAAGGACTGGGGCGAGGTAATGTTCATCCCCTCTATCGACAAGGCCAATCTTTCAGATTACTTTGAGCCTTGGGGCACTGTAAGTGAAATGGATAAGTACATCAATTTCGCAGACAACCAGTCAAAGAACGATCTTTGCTACGGTATCGGTTACATGGCAAACGCACAGGGCGTTCTTTATAACAAGAAGGTATTTGCAGATGCAGGCGTAACATCTATTCCCAAGACTCCCGACGAGTTCCTCGCTGCTCTTAAGGCAGTTAAGGAAAAGACAAGTGCCATCCCGCTTTACACAAACTTTGCGGCAGGCTGGACAATGGGCGCATGGGATGCTTACCTTGGCTCTGTAGCTTCAGGCGACACAAAGTGGATGAACCAGAAGTTCGTTCATACAAAGGAGCCTTTCAAGGATAACGGCGACGGAACAGGCCCTTATGCTCTTTATAAAATGCTTTACGATGCAGTTCAGCAGGGTCTCATTGAAGATGATTATACCACTACAGACTGGGAGAGCTGCAAGGGTAGGATCAACAAGGGAGAGATCGCAACGATGGTACTCGGATCATGGGCTATAATCCAGATGAAGGAAGCCGGTCCGAATCCCGATGATATCGGCTACATGCCTTTCCCTATCACTGTTAACGGCAAGCAGTATGCTACGGCAGGCCCCGACTATCAGTACGCAGTAAACAAGTTCTCTTCAGATGAGAAGAAGCTTGCAGCTCAGATCTTTGTAAAGTGGATGGTTGAGGAATCAGGCTGGTGTGATGCTGAAGGCGGTTATCCTGTATCTAAGACAGCAAAGACTTCATTCGCGTTTGACGGAGTGGAAGTAGTAGTTGATGAGCCCGCACTTGCAGGAGAAGAAGATCTCTTAAATCAGATGAATGCTGAATCGGATCTCAACTTCAACGCCAGCGGAAACATCAAGATCCAGGATATCATCACAAATGCATTCAACGGCACAAAGACATTTGATGATATCATGAAAGACTGGACCAAGAAGTGGAACGATGCTCAGGATGAGCTTGGAATAGAGGTTCTTTACTGATAGATCATTACTATACTTATTGCGGAGCCGGAGAGCACTACGTTTGTGTCCTCCGGCTCTGCGGGTAAAAAGAGCCTGAATTCAGGCCCCAAAAAGTAAAGGAATAGAAAATGGAAGAGAATATAAAGAAAAAATTTGATCTTAAAACCTACTTTCATACCACAAAAGGTCGTCAGTTGGTAACTCTTATATGCTTTTCTTTTGTGCCGCTTCTGCTTCTGATCGTTTTCACATACTATCCGTTTGTGCAGATGGTCGGTTTCAGCTTTTTCAAAATGAAATATATCGGCGCAAAAGAATTTGTCGGTTGGAAAAACTTCGTGAAAGTCTTTTCCGAGCCCGAATACTTCAGTTCACTTAAACTCAGCTTCTTTTACATGGCCGGTTCGCTTTTGCAGCTTGCTATAGCTCTTTATCTTGCGACCATTTTAAGCTTTAAGGTAAAGGGAGGAAACGTTTTTAAAGGTTTCATGTTCTTCCCGTTCCTTATAAACGGTATCGCCGTCGGTTTCATCTTCAAATTCTTCTTCACAAGAGGATTTGTTTTTGATACCGTTCTCGGCTGGTGCGGTTTCGACCTTGAAAACCTTCCCTACTGGCTCAGAGACCAGTCCATAAACAACTGGTCCCTCGTAGGTACCAGCGTGTGGAGATATTTCGGACAGAACATGGTACTCTTTATAGGTGCCATAATGTCCGTCGATGCAAATCTTTATGAAGCAGCAATGCTTGACGGATGTAACAGATTCCAGCAGTTCATCCACATCATTTTGCCAAACATCCGTACAGTTTTAGTGTTAAATGTAATTCTTTCGATCACCGGATCTTTGAGCGCATTCGAACCGCCGTATGTTATCACCAGCGGCGCGAACGGTACGGCAACATACTTTGTAAAGATGCATGAAGTCGCGCACACCTCGCAAAAAGTCGGTCAGGCTTCGGCCATGGCTGTCGTGCTTTTGGTCATCATCATCTTTGCGACCGTCCTTCAGAAGCTGTTCTTTAAGTATGCTTTCAAGAACGTGGAAGATGACAGCTACAGCATTAAGAGAAGAAAGAGAAGAAGGAGGGCATTTTAAATGAACAAGAGAAAAAAGAAGATAACGCCCGCAAGAGCGGCTTCCGGGTTCGTTAAGTATTTTTCACTTACGTTTTTTGCATTTATCGCCCTTCTACCTTTAGTGTCGGTGCTCATCACCGCACTTAAAAACAACGAGGAATATGCGAGCACAAATGTAATGTCGTTGCCCTCAAAGATCAATTTCGCAAACTTTGCGGACGCATTTACTACCGCAAACATGGGGCGTGCATTCATCAATTCAACCATAATACTTGTATTTGTCCTTCTCATATCGACCTTGCTCGGAACGCAGATCGCTTATGTTTTGAACAGATTCAAGTTCAAGGGAAACGCAGCCATAAGAAACCTGTTCCTCTTTGCGACACTCATCCCCGGCATAGCCATGCAGGTATCCGTTTATGAGATCATGACAAATCTCGGGCTCATCAACAAGCTTTACGGATACATCATCCTTATGTGCGGAACCGACGTTATCTCGATCTATGTATATCTGCAGTATTTCGAAAATCTGCCCACATCACTCGACGAATCGGGCGTTATAGACGGAGCCGGATATTTCAGAATATACAGATCGATCCTCCTCCCTCTTTTAAAACCGGCCATCGTAACAAGCTGTATTTTAAAAGGCGTCGGAACATACAACGAGTATTACTGCGCAAACCTGTATCTCCAGGACAAAAAGAATTATTCAACCGTAGCGACATCGCTTTACACATTCGTAGGCCCCCTGGGCAGCCAGTACAACATGATATGCGCGGGCGTTATCATATCACTTTTGCCCGCACTTATAGTTTTCCTCGTCTGCCAGAAGCAGATATATGCGGGCCTCACGGCAGGCTCTGTAAAGGGTTAAAAGGACATTCTTATGGGAAATCGATTTGACGGAACAGATCCGTTCAGCTTTTTTATGACAAAGGTATTTGATGCAGCGGTAGTGTCGATAATGACACTGCTGCTGTGCATCCCCGTGTTTACCGCAGGCGCGGCACTTACCGCTGCCTGCGCCTTCTTCATGAAGATGCAGACAAACACCGAAGGCCCCGTCGTGGCATCATACTTTAAGCTCTTTAAAGAAAACCTTAAAGAGTCGCTTGCAGGCTGGCTTTTCCTGCTCGCCATAGGCGCGGTACTTTTCTTCGAACTCTACATCATAAGAGGGCAGGGGGAAAATGGGAGCCTTATGTACGGCCTTATGATAACCGTCCTCGTTATCTACGCCGTGTACCTGCAGTGGTATTTCTGCGAAAGGGCAAGATTTAACGAAACTGCAGTGACAGGAATCGCAAACAGCGCGAAATTTTTCCTCTGTTTCCTGCCTCTTGATATCATCTGCGGCGTTTACATAGCCCTTTTGACAGCCGGATTTATTGCCTTCCCCATGCTTATGATCATCATCCCCTTCTTCGGCATTGCGATGTTTTTATACATCCCAAGCTTTTTGATCGGCAAAAAGATCGACCGCTACATCGCCGAAAGAGGCCTTGCAAAAGAAGAGGAGCCGGCAGAAGAGATGCCTGCTTCCGGCCGCAGGTACGACTATAAAGGAGCCCTCGCCGGCTTGGCCGTCCTTGCAGCAGCCGCTATAGCCGTTATCTGCATAGACTTTTCAGGCAAAGACCCCGTGCTTAACATTGCCGTCGTAAACAGCTATCACGCCGACGGCCGTACCGACTCCGACATCGAAAAAAGCATCTTACAGACCTCGGCCACACTCGATGCCGAAAAAGAGTCCATCAGCTACGACAGCCTTTACCAGATCGCCTACAACGACGGCGACAAAGTTTACCGGTCCACCGCCGCCAACCAGTCCTACTACGACAAGTTTTTCCTCGCCATCCGAGGCGGCCGCATAGACATCGCCATCATCCCCGAAAGCTTCTTAAACTACTGCGACTCCCTTGGCGAAGTCTACGACGGCGATGCCATCGACATCACCGGCACCTCCTTCCTTTCTCAGACCGGCATCGAATTCGTCGGTGACAACGCCGGCGAGCGCGCCTTTATAATCCTCCCTTCCGGCAGCAAATACCGCGAGAACGCCCGGAAATTCGTAGAAGAGCGCTTTTTCTGACGCGGGGACACATCTTAATAGCCAAAAAAGATAAAAACCGGCTCTCATCCATTCATACCGCCCACAAAGCCGAAGAAGCTTCCGGGCGGTACACTTAAGAAAATTCTTACCGCCCACAGGGCCGAAGGAGCTTCAGGGCGGTACGTTTAAGAAAATTCTTACCGCCCACAGGGCCGAAGGAGCTTCCGGGCGGTACGTTTAAGAAATTTGTTACCGCCCAGAAAGCCGAAGGAGCTTCT
>JAEEGF012084195.1_pt1 | contig 19659 bp, 15 predicted proteins | sample 9134171 | NCBI WGS metagenome assembly JAEEGF01 (sample SAMN16246542, study PRJNA631951) | gut metagenome | biome: gut microbiome; feature: rumen; material: AP-attached | host: Bos | place: Iran: Karaj | collected 2018-10
CGGTCGGGTCGCCCCTTCCGCCCCCTGTCTTCCTATCTGACTGTCGATTTCTAGTCAGAGTGAACTCCTTTCATTTCACTAGTTGTATCGTGCTTTGCTTGGCGCACCATGATGTTTTCCTCTCTTTCAGAACCTCTGCACCGGACTACCGGGTATTCTGCTGGGGACAGTCCCTAGAAGAATCCTCCTCTTTTGAAGACTTTTCTTCTTTTTGCGAATGTGTAGGATTCGATTTAACTCCCACTGTTATGTTGCGGAGCGTAAGTTCGCCGGGAACGCCGTTTTCGACAGGCGCTATGTCGAGCCAGCCAAACGGACATCTTACATTGTCCCAGGAATCGATGTGGATGTTCTCGAAGACAACGCCCTTAGTTTCGGCAAGACCGCAGGTGTGGCTGTACCGCACGCCGTGACGGCATCCGAAGGCGCGCGAATCGCGAAAGACGACGTCGTGCTGCGGCTGCACCACGCCGTCGCCGACCTTGAATGCGGCACAGCGCGTCCACGCTAGGCATCTGGAAAACACGACGCGCTTGAGCGGAAGCGGACCGCCGTGCCACTTCGCCGCGACCTGTCCGCGGTGTCCTGACCACGTCTTGGTCGAAAACGAGTCGTCGCGCGACACGCCAAGACAGTTCTCCACGACGACATCCGTGCATTCGCAGATGTCAAACGCGTCGTTCTCGCGCAGGTCGTCGACATCGTTCAGCACCGCGACGTCTCGGATACTTATATTGCGCGAACGAACAGGTGTGACGGTCCAGAAGTTCCCGTCGACAATCGTTACACCTTCCATGACGAATCCGTCGCACGCGTGCGGCACTACGGACGATGCAAGCATCCCGCGCGCGAACATACTCGTCCCGCCGGCGTCTATTACGCCACTGCCGCGTATGGCGACGTTCGTGGCACCCGGTTCGGTCGTAACGAGCCATGTGAGCGGGCGCTCGAGCGAGTCCTTGCGTCCGCAGACAGGAAATCCCTCCGACGCGGCGTCAGCCTTCAGCACCGCGCCGTCCTCGAGGAACAGCTCCTCCCCGGACTTGAGGACGAGGGGCTTCGAAAGAACGGTCACCCTCTTCGGAATCACTATCGTGCGCGAGTTTCCCTTCCGAGGCGAATATGCCGCGCGAGGACGCGTCACGACGATCTTGACGCGTCCGTCTTCGCCCTTTGAGATCGAATGCCCAGCTGACGCGCCGTCCTTGAGATCTAGCCGCCAGTCGTATTTGAATCTACGATCCCATCCATCGGCGTCACAGTCCGCAATCGCGCCAAAGCAGTGTAGCGCTGTTCCAGCAACAGACAGAATTCGCAGCAATGTTCTCTTGCGGACCATAAACAAGCTACCTAAACTACTGAAGCACCTGGATATAGTCGATGTGGAACGCATCACCGAGACCTTCGATGCGAATCGTGTTGCCCGCGCCGCGCTTCAAACCATCTACCGGAACATCGATCGTCATGTACGTCGGCCAGCCACGGGTCGCGGGAAGAGTCACAATAACTGTCTTTCCTCCGTTGACCGAAACGCCGACCTTCGCGTCGAACGGCGTCGCATAGGATACGCGCATCGTCGCCGCGCCGGCCTTCTGCGACTCGACCTTCGCGAAGTCGACGCACGTCCCCTTCGCGCCAAGCCCCCAGAGCGCCTTCGCGCCGGACGCGCGGACCTCGTACTCCGGCTTCACGCCTTCGCCCGCAAACATCGCCTTTTCCGCCTCGTAAACCGCAACTCCCACGACGCGGTTCGTTATCGCGGGAGAGGGACTATCCCCGCGCATGTCGTAGCCTTCGACAAGCCCCTCCGTCGCGGGCAGGCGCACAGTCCTCGTTCCGCGCGTCACGCCGCTTTCATTGTAGCTGTCGACTGTCGCGTAGTAGTCGACGCCACGGATGAGAGTATTGACGACGACGCTTTCAGAGCCCATCACCTGGTAGTGCGTGTACAGCTTGTCCGGCGCGATGCCGTAGCGTACGATATACCCCTGCGCGCCTTTCGCCTTCGGCCACGCGAGAGCGGCGGCGCGGTTGTTGCCAGCGCGGCGTTCCGCGAAGACGCGCGACATGTCCACAGCCTCGGGCGCAGCGCCGCCGCCTTCGCCGAAGACGCGCAGTCCATTGATCGCAAAGCGCGACCCCGCCGGCGAATCGCCCCTGTTCGTGACGCGCACGAAACGCGCGCCGACGCGCTTCGCGAACTCGACATACTCGTGCTGCCTGAGCGACTTCGCGTTAGAGCGGTCAAACGCCTTGAACCAGTCCTTTCCGTTCTGCGAGAACTCGACGAGATAGCGGTACGCCCAGCCCTCGCCGCGTCCGCCGGCCGTCGCGTCAATCGACGTGAAGTTAACCTGGACGGACCAGATGCCGTACACCTTGCCGAGGTCGACGGCGAGCCATTCACCAGCCTTGCCGCTCGCAGCGGTCCAACACGTTCCCAGGTCCTCGTCTAACGCGAGGGAGGCCGTGCCGGAGTTTGAGGACGCAACGGCGCGCTTGTTGCAGGAAAGGAGGTTCCAGCCGGGACCGGGCGCGTTAAACGGATCCTTTGACGCGCCCGGGACGAAGAAAGGCCAGTCGCTCAGCGCCGCGTTCGTGTAGAGATCGCCCTTCACGTCGAACATCGCCGGAACTATAACAAGGCGGCGGTCGAAACCAACGAGACGGCACGTGTCGACCTTCCACCAGTGTCCGTTCAAATCTTCGAATAGACAGCCGTGTCCCGCGCCGCGCGTATAGCCCGTCGACTTCCAGATTGCGGGGCTGTTCATGCAGAGGCGGAACGGACCAATAGGCGAGTCGCCGACATAGCAGTTGTCGCAGTAGCTCGCGTACTGCGTTCCGGGTACGGCGCACGTGAGATAGTAGCGTCCGTTGTACTTCACCGGCCACGCACCCTCCTGCGTATCCTTGCCGTCGTATCCGAGGCTGTCGTCGCCAGGAACCTCGAAACCGCGGTTGTTGCGGTCGGGCCATGCGCAGTGGTAGTTTTCGGGAACGACCTTCTTCATCCCGTCCTTAGGATCGAGCTTGATTACGTCGATCGGCTCGAAATGCGAAAGGCCCTTGTAGAGATAGACATATCCGTCGCCGCCGGTCGCGGGATCGTCGTAGAGCATACCAGGATCCATCCAGCCCTGCGGACGCCCCACGTCCTCCCATGCGCTGAGGTCGCGCGGATTCTTCGTGCGGATGATCTTGCCGGATTCCGAATGCGTGAGATAGAGCCAATCGCCGACGACGCACGTCGCAGGCGCGTAGCGGCGGAATTCGGAAAGGATGCCCTTCTCAACATCGACTGGGATGAACTCCCACTTCCCCATGTCCTTCGACACCCAGTATCCGTCGCCGTGAGAGGCGAAGAGCCAGTACTCGCCCTTGAAGACGACGAGCGCGGGGTCAGCGGACTCCGTCATCACGGGCTCGAAGGATCCGTCCTTGCGCTGCTTGCGCCGCTGGATCATGTATTCGAGATCAATCGGATTGCACACCGTGCGCGGATTCGCCGCCTCCTTCGCATCCTTCTCGGCGGCGAGCGCGGCTTCACCCGCGCTCATCTCGACGACGCGCGCGTTCCGCACCTCGACGGCGACACCGCACTGGACACCCTGCTTCGGCAGGTCATTGTAGAGCGATAGGAAGAGCGTGCCGATTCCGCCGTCGCACGGATTCATCTTCGCGAGCGGATACGACGCCGTCATCCATGTCCCTGCGCGGCGCATAATCGGCACGACGCCTTCGGAAACAGGCGACCCCGCGCGGAACACCTCGACGCCCGCAGGGTCCGTCATGCTCGCGCCTCCGCCCTGAACGAACTTGAGCGAGTCCGCCCCGACGTCTCCGTCCGCACGAGTCACCCGAATATCGAACATGAGCGAGAGCCGCGCAGCGTCTTTCCCCGCGACGGCTATCGCCTTGGGCGCCTCAAGCGTCATGCGCATGATGCCGGAGGATTCGCGGCTCATCGTCGCGACCGATGAACCTGTCTGGAAACGGCCAATAACCGCGTCCGCATAGGCCGAAACCGCACCTACGCAGACAGCTACCGCCATCAAGGATCCTTTGAAAGTTTTCATATTTATACCTCCCGAAGTCTCGTCAGTCTATCCGCACACCGTTGTTGCGCCAGGCGAGCTTGCCGCCGGTCTCGTCCACAACTCTGAGGAACCTGCGTCCGTCGACCGAACCGCAGACGGTCCCTGAAGAGCCGCGTTCGTATGTGATCGTGGTCTTTTCGCCCTTGTCGTTTCCGTTGTTGGACGCGAACGACGCACCGCAGACTGTGAGCGACGCGCCCTTCTTCACAACGCCCTCGTAGCAGCACCACGAAAGGAACTGTGAAAGAATCGTACGCCCTCCTTCAAGGTAGACGATGCGGGAGCGGCCGGACCATATCTCGGAATTTACGGACGCAATCGCACCGGCGAAGCCAAGCTCCGTCTTCACGAAGTATCCGCCCTGCTGTCGGCTGAACACGCCCATTGCGCAGTTGGCCACGAACTTGGGCGCCGCGCCGCGATGTCCGACGATTCCGTTCGTGTTTGCGTCGAAAGCCATGCCCCACGTCGAGCCCTTGAAAGATCCGCCCGTGTACGGATCCTTCTCCAGTGAGATCCCCTCGGCGACCATGATGCAGAAGCAAGAGTGAAGCTTGACGTCCTTCGCATCGCACAGGACGAATCCGCGCGTCACGCGCGTCGTAAAGTCGGCGAACATTCCGCATGTTGTCGTCTTGTCCCAGTCGTCTCCTCGAGGATGATTGGCGTACTTTCCTTGTCCGACCCAACCGGTGTAGTTGAAGTGCACGTCCCTGAAAAGTCCGCCTGTCGTGCCATGCCCCACGATCACGCCTGCGTCGAGCGCTCCGCCCGTAACGTCGGTCACGAGAAGCCCGTCGCTCCGCACAGTGATCGCGTCGATCGCGGTCCAGGCATTTACGATCGCCATGTTCCGCACCTGGCTGCGGGGCGCGGTCCTGACAGTCGGAGGATAGCGCTTCACGCGCAGCGCCTCCTCGACGGACGAGTCGTCCGTCACGCCCTGTTCCGGATAGTACACCGTGAATCCACCCACTCCCGAATCAGGCTCGAGCGTGACGAGCGGCGCGGACGCGGCTTCGCCCTTTCCGGCATAGGCGTAGAGCTGCGTGCCGCGGTGCGTGGAGTTGCCGTAGTGCTGCGCCTCGAAACTGCCGCGCAGCTCCACCCCTGAAGGCACCTTGAGTCCGCGAGCGATGCGGTACACACCCGCCGGAACAAACACCGTGCCGCCTCCCGCCTTGCCCGCGGCAGCAAGCGCCGCGGCGAAAGCCGGGGAGCTGTCCTTCACCGGAATGTCGTCGACCTTTCCGGGCGTGGCGCCATAGTCGAGCACATTAAACACCTTGCCCTTGAACTCGCGTTCATTCGGCTCGGCAATGTCGTAGGAGAGATTCACGACGCCCTTCTCGCCGTCGTCGCGCGAAAGGACAGTGGAGGCGGACGGCTTGACGGCGAACGCCTCTCCAGCGAACGTGTTTCCGCTCAGCACTATCTGCGAGAGGTTCTCGCCCGGACGAATCGCGCCCTTGCCCTCGAACCTGCAGTTGGACGCGACGAGACTGCCGCGCGCCTGGCTGATCGCGCAGTCTTTCCAGTCCGAGAAGGTGCATCCGTTGAAGTTGATGCAGTAGATGAGTCCGTCCTTGTCCTTGTCGGACCTGAACAGCGTCTTCGCGCCGGAGAACTTCACGCCCGTCACCTGCACTGCGGCGTTCCAGCTGTAGTAAGGCTTGATGCCGACTGCATGGAACTTCGAGTAGTCGGGGACTTTCGAATAGTGCATGCAGCAGAGCTTTGCCTGTATGTCGCCATAGGTGAGGAGAAAGCCCGGATACCCCACGTTCTTCATCTCGATGCCGACCTGCACGTTGCGCATCACGACCTTGCCAGCCGCTATGTTGCCGGGGTTCATGCGCTCGCCCTTGTCGTCCGGCACGACCGTGAGGAAGATACCGCCTTTGGCGTGATCGACGAAGACGTCCCACCAATAGCCCCAGTCCTGCTCACCGGCGACAATTGCGACGAGGTTGTTCTCCGCCCACGATTCGAGCTTTTTGGACTCCGCCCTGGACTTAGGCGACCCGGGAAGCCCCGATGCCGCCCAGTAGGCCGTGTCGAACGCGACATGTTCGATGCGCGGAACGTCGAACGCGTACGCCGCGCGGATTCCCATGCTTAGCGCCGTGCCTCTCAGCCCCCTCACGAGCATCGACGAGCAGTGGTTGTTGTAGAAGCCGCACCACGAGTTGACGAGCGTAACGTCCACGACGCTCGTGTGTCCGTCGCCCCAGATGCTGGCCGGATACGGCACGGGTTCCTCGAAGCTCTGGTCTGGATGCCATATCGCGACGTCCCTCAGCGACGCGCCGCCCCTGAGCTTCACGGCCGCGTTCTTCACGAGGTTCGTGTCGCCGCGTCCGAACGCCACGCAGAGGACGGACGGCCTGTTCGCCGGCCAGGAGGCGGCGGATGACGCCGCGCCCCTGATCGAATTGCCGCCCTCGACGTAAAGCGGCTTCTCGAGCCTGTATTTTCCGGGCGGAAGATACAACGTCCCTCCGCCGGAGCGGTTAAGCTCGTCGAGAGCCTTTTGCATCGGACCCGCGCTGTCGCGCTGCCCCGTAGGGTCCGCGCCGCGCGAGACGGCGTCAAGTCCGGTCGCGGCGGACGCGAAAGCCGTCCACACCGCAAGCAGCGCCAGCACGGTCGCCTTCATGGCTGTTTGCCCTTTCCTCTGTCCGCGTCATTCCTGCGGCTTCAGGGACGCGCGGACGGTCGGGAGGAAGTCTGGCTTGTTGTTGCAGCGGAGCTCCGCCTCGAACTCGCCGCGATCGCCGTCGACGACGATCGAGAGCTTGTTCCAGCCCTGCTGGAGCGGAAGCTCGTTGTACTCGACTTCGCGGTCCGTGCGACGGGTCTCCTTGACCTCCTTGTCGCCGACCTTGAGCGTCGAGCCTCGCGCCTTCATCCAGAGCATGAGCTTGGGCATGTCGGGCTCGATGAGCAGGTCGTCGAGCGGACGGTTCGAGTAGACGTAGAATTCGAGCGTGTGCTTCCTCGGCGCGATGTTCTTGAGCGTCTTGCGCGTCACGGACGGGAACATGATCTTCCCGTCGCGGAGGAAGAACGCCTCGGCCGGATCGCTCACGACCGTGCGGCACTTCACACCCGCATTCGCAAGCATGCGCGAGAGCGTCTTGTAGCCCTTCTCGGAGTTCGCAAAGTCGGCGAGCGTCTGAACGCGCACCTTGGCGACGCCAATGCGGCGCGTCGCTATGACCGCGAGCGGGGCCGTGCATTCGTTCTCCGTGCGGATGATCGCAGCGGTCTTCATCTCCTCGGCGCGCTTGTTCCACTCGCGCCAGTCGGTGCGGCACGCCTCGACCTCGACGTCGGCGGAACGGATCCACTCGCCGCCGAGCGAGAACTTGGACGCGTCGCCGCGCTGAAGCTCGCAGAAATAGAAGTCGCTGTTGTAAAGTCCGCGCACGAGCGGACGGTCCATCGGGATGAACGTCGAGCGCACAAGCTTCGCGACCTCGAGTCCCTCTCCGACGATCGGCTTTACGGACTCAGCGCTCGCATCCGTGACGCCCCACACCCACGCATCCGCGCCCTTCTTCACGAGCTCAGCGACTTCCGCGGTCTGCTCCGCCTTGAGCGGAGACGACGCGTCGACGAACACGAGGGCCTTTGCGGGCTCGGACACCTTCTCGGCGAACACAACGCCCTGCGCGTCGAGTACACCCCTGAGCTTGCCGTCGCCTACGCAAATGACCTCGGCATACTCGCTCTCCGCCCGCGGCGCATCCGCCGCGGGCTGCTCCGGACGGATCGACCACTTCGACCACGCGGGGCCCTCCGGCGCGAACGCAGCGCGCACAGCGTCGTACATCGGCCAGGCGTCCCAGAGCGGAAGCGCGGGATCGTATCCGGGGTTGAACGTCGAGGAGTACGGTCCGAGGCGCTCGGGCTGATAGCCGGGACGTCCCTCCACGTATTCGCCGAAGAAGATTCCGTCCTCAAGCGACGGCGCCTTGGTGAGGTCGCGCTTTCCGAACGGAAGCGGCTTCAGGGCGTACCACGCGAGGTTGAAGACGCACGAATACGACGCGTTGTTCGCGCGCTGCGCGACGATGATGTCGTAGCACTCTTTCGCGAGGCCCTCCATGCGTCCGAGCGCGGAAGCATAGCTGCGCTCCGAACCCGAGCGCTCCGCGACCTGCTGTGGCGTGCCGTAGTAGGCCATCGACGCCTCGCCGACGCCCCACGGCTTGCCGATCTCCGACCAGGCCTTGTACGAATGGACGAGATCGCCGTAGTGTCCCATCGTAATCGGCAGAATTCCCTTGCCGTCCTCTTCGCCGTCGGACGAGATCCACGGACGCGTCGGGTCGAGCCTGCGGCACGTGTCGCGCCAGTCGGCCCACGCCTTCTCCTGGAACGGCATGAGGTCGGGACGGTTGAAGACGTGGAGGATGACGGGCTTGTTCTCGTTTGAGACGGACCATCCGAGAACGGACGCATGGTTGCGGTCGCGCCTGATGAAGCGCTCGAGGTGCGTGATCGAGTTCTTCCAGAAAATCTCGCGGTCGAACTTCGGTCCGCCGTCCGAAGCCCAGTTGGCGGTCTCGTCGAGGATGCAGATGCCCATCTCGTCCGCGACGTCGTGGTAGAAGCTCGGATACACCTGCGCGTGGAGGCGCACTGCGTTTCCGTTGGCCTCCTTGATCGCCTTGAACCACGCCCAGGCGTAACGGCGCGTCATCTGCGGAACGCCCATGAAGTGCCACGAGTCGCTGCGGAACTGGATCGGCTTTCCGTTTAGGAGATACTTGCCGCCGTCGATAGTCCACTCGCGCCATCCGAAGCGCTCGGCCTTGCGGTCGATGTCCACGCCGTTCGCGGAAAGCGAGACAACGAGAGAATTGAGGTTCGGAGTCTCGGGAGTCCAGAGGCGGAGCGCCTCTGCGGCGACCGGGATCTCGATTGTCACCGTCTTGGACGACTTCGCATCAACCTCGACCTTGCCGAAGTCCTTCGCGAGTTTCTCTGCCCCGAGCTCCCATGCAGGGACTGGTGCGGAAAGGACATCCGTCCCCGCTCGGTTGATCCATTCGCAGACCTTCGCGCCGAGATCGGCGCTCGCCGCCGCATCACCCGCGTTCGCGACTGTCACGTCGAGCGCGAGAACACCCTTCGAGACGAGCGGACGCACGAACACGTCGTCGACGCGCAGCTTCGGACGCGCCACGAGCGTGACGTCCTGCCAGATGCCGATGATCTCGCCGCCCCACATGGAGCCTGCGGGGATCACGCGGCGTCCAACGCCCTCGCGGTCCTCGAAGAGCTTCTGTCCGCGGACGCCGACGAGGAGCTCAAACGTGTCGCCCGGCTTTACGAGATCGGTGACGTCGGCCTCGAACGGAAGGAACAGCTCGAAGTTCTCCGCCGCCTTCTTTCCGTTGACGAGAACCACGCACTCTCCCGCAACGGCCTCAAAGCGGACGGCGATGGAGCGTCCTGACCAGTCGGACGGAACAGTCACCGAACGGCGCAGCCAGCCCATCTTGTAGTCGCGCCAGGCATCGGGATAGGACGGGAAGTCGCGATGGTCGGGTCCTTCGCTGCGGCGCAGGCAAAAGTTGTTGACGTTCCACGGGGAGGGAATCTTGATCTTCACGGCGTCCCATCCGTCAACCGCGGGCGCTGGAAGCTCGGGAGCCTGGCCCTTCCCTTCCTTCCATCCGGCCGGAGGCTTGAAGCCCTGAAAATCCCAGCGTCCGTTTAGGCACACCTCCGCGCGCTGTGGCTTTTCGAGTCGGTTAACGAAGCCCTCGGACGGCGCGAAGACTCCGTTGAACTTCACGCCCTCGGCGTTTGAGCCGCTGGCAAAGAAAATGGAAGCGACAGCTCCCAGAAATATTGACGAAACCCGGTGGTCCATTTTATACAGTTCTCCTTTCCTGGTTCACATTGTATCATCTTTCGGACTCCAAAAGCGTGATAAACGCGATAAATTTTTCGTGAATATCGCGCAACATCCACTTGCGTTATCCTGCATATTATGATAACATTACGATCATGAAAACTGTATTGTTCTTCGCTTCCGCAACTCGGCACTCCTGCCGCAAGCGCGTTGCTGGCGTGCAGCGCTACTTCTCGAACTCGGACATTCAGGTCCAGGTGGTCGAAAGCAACTACCACCACATCAACGTCAAGAAGGTCATTGACTTCTGGAATCCCATCGGTTGCATAGCGGAATGCGGCAGCGACATGAACGAGTTCAGGCCGGAGATATTCGGCAACATACCGACGGTCTACCTTGACCGCGACCCTTCGCTCAAGGGGATGATACGGTTTTCCGTAAATGCGGACCTCAAGAGTTCCGCCGAAATCGCCGCGAAGGAGCTTCTCGCGCTCGACTTCGACGACTACGCCTTCGTGGGGTTCCAGCTTCCGCTCTTCTGGACGAAGGAGCGCGAAAAGGCCTTCTGCGAGGCCATAAAGCTGAACGGACGCAAATGCCATGTCTTCGACCGGACCGAAAAACCCGGCATACGCCGCCTTGAGGCGCTTCGCAAATGGCTAAAGGCGCTTCCTAAGCCGTGCGGAATACTCGCGGCGTACGACGGCACTGCGGAGGAGATACTCGCCGCGTGCAGCCAGGAGAACATTCGCGTTCCGGAAGACGTCGCAGTGATGGGCATCGACAACAACGAGGAGATATGCGAGAACACCAAGCCGACGCTTTCCAGCATCTGCCCCGACTTCGAGAACGCCGGATTCATCTGCGGCGAACTGCTCGACCTGCAGCTCCGCGACCCAAAGGCAAAGGGTGAAAACCGCAAATTCGGCATACTCGGCGTGGTGAAGCGCAGGTCGACCACAGTCTTCAAGCACACCGACGCAAAGGTAACCGCCGCAGTGGAATACATCCGCATGCACGCCTCCGACGGCATAGGCGTGAACGACGTCGTCGCGCAGATGGGCTGCTCGCGGAGGACGGCTGAGGTGCGCTTTGCGAGCCTCATGGGCCATACGATACAGACCGAGATAAGGAACGTCCGCATGGCCACCGCGTTCGCGATGCTGAGGAACCCGCGCCAGGCGATAGACGGGATAGCCCACCTCTGCGGATACGACTCCGACTCGACGCTACGCTACGCCTTCAAGGCGAAAACCGGGATGTCCATGCGCGAATGGCGCAAAAAGGAAGGCATCGCCTAGTTCTCGGCAGTTTCGGCGTGCTTCTTCGCACGCTCCTCCATCATGCGGTCGAACTCATCCTCCTCGTCGCCGTCCTCAAGCTCCTCGGGGCGGTCAGGCGGCACCATTAGATAGCGCAGCGAGGACATCGCGATGCGTTTGAATATCGGACCTGAGGAGTTGCCGCCCTGGTGGAACTTCTGCTTCGTGTCGAAGTCCAGCGTGACGAGAATGACCAGCCTCGGCTCCGATGCGGGGACGATTCCGCAGAACGTCGCGCGGAAGAGGGAGTCGGAGTAGTGTCTGTCGATGACCTTCTGCGCCGTTCCCGTCTTGCCCGCGACGGAATAGCCGCGGATCGCCGCGCGGCGGGCCGTGCCTGCCGGAGACGCGACGCCCAGCATGATCTCGCGCATCTTGCGCGCAGTTTCGGCGCTTATGGGACGCCCGAGGGGCTTCGGGACGTGATGGTAGAATTCCCGTCCGTCGTGACTTACGAGCTTGTTGACGATGTACGGCTGCATCCTGACTCCGTCGTTCGCTATAGCCTGGTACGCGGAGCAAATCTGCATCGCGGTGACCGCGACTCCCTGTCCGATCGGAGCGCGAGACCACTTCACCTTGTCCCACTTCCTCCAGTCAGGCAGAATGCCGTACTCCTCGCCCGGAAGCTCTATGCCTGTCTTTTTACCGAATCCAAAGTCGCTCATGTACGTCCAGAGGCGCTTCGGACCGAGGTCGCTTCCGATCTTGCCGACTACGATGTTGGAGGAATGCACGATCGCGTCCTTCACAGTCATAGTCGGTTCCCAGACATGCGAGCCGTCGCCAGGCAGCTTGTAGTACCTCTCGTCGTACCTGTTCGTCGAATAGCGAGTGCCGGGAGTGACCATCTTCGAGTCTATCGCCGCGGCGACGGATATTACCTTCATGACGGACCCCGGCTCGTACGTGAAGTTCGTCACGCGGTTTATCCTGGACTCGTCCGATGCCTTTCCGTAGGCAATCGGATCGAAGTCGGGCAGCGAAGCCATCGCGAGAACGGCCGCAGTGCGCGCGTCCATGACAACGCACCACCCCGACCCGGCGCCATACTCCTCGACGCCCTGCTTGAGCCAGAACTCGGCTTCGTACTGAAGGTTGTGGTCGATCGTCAGGTGCACGTCCGCGCCGGGAATCGGCGAAATGTCCTCTATGCGCCTGTCGTATATCTCATGTCCGTGCGCGTCCTTCATTCCGCGTATCTTGCCGGGAACTCCCTGCAGGTCGCGGTTGTACCTGAGCTCGATGCCGGCGGACCCCTGGTTCTCGGCGTTCACATACCCGAGCACGTGCGAGAGCTGACGTCCGTGGAAGTACTGCCTCACCTGCTTGTCGATTATGATGACGCCTGCGACAAGCTTCGAGTCTCGGAGCGTCTCATGCGCCACGGAATCCGACGACGTCGAGAGGTACTGGTAGCGGTTCTTCGTGTTGAGCGCCATCTTGCGGACCTTCTCGAAATCGAGTCCGAGCGCGTAGGCTATCGTGTGGACGATTTCGTCGCGCGTGCGCGGTGGCTCTCCCCTCTTCTTCACCACGATGTTCGTGAGGGCGACGGGATCGAGGCGGTACTCCCACACCGGAATTGATTTCGCGAGCGGATATTCGGTGCCAAGCGCGCCGAATATCTTCCCGCGACAGCCCGGAAGCTCCTTCTTGAACGTGTAGTCCGGCGCATCGACGCTCGGGTCAACATGCGCGCGGACTAGCTTTTGAGACGTATATACAGCGAAAACGGCCAGCAATCCAACCGGTAGCCAGAAACGCAGATTCTCGCCGCGCATCAGCATCTCGTCACCTGCGCGCGGACTTGGAAGCCGTCGAACGCGCCGGTGCGCGGGACGCGGGGCGCGGCGTAGACGAACGAGTCACAGCCGGACGCGAAACCGCGGCCGTTCGCTTCGCCGGCGCGGCAGGCTTTGCCTGACGCGCCTGGGCCACTGCCTGACGCGGCTTCGCGGCAGCGGGACGAGCCGACGCCGCGGCCGGACGGCTCTGGGACGCCGCCTGGCGCGGCTGCGCAGCGGGACGGGGCTTCGCCACGGCCGAAAGCGCCGGATCGACGCGGGGACGCGGCGCGATGTATTGGGCCACGTCGGACGTCCGGTTGCGCTCCTTCGCCTTCGCGACCGAGAGCTGGGCCGGATACAGCTGCCCCTTCGAGTTGAGCCTCACCACCTGTATGCTGGGCTTCGGCGAATGCATAGAGAGCCCATGCTTGAGTAGCGCCTCGTCCAGCTTCGATGGCGTCGTCATCGCGGCCAAGTATCCGCTTTCGCGCTCCTTTTCGTCCTCAAGCGCCTTGATCAGGTTCTTCTTCTCCTCGATCCTATTCTCGAGATGCTTGCAGCTCGAGTTGGCCAGCATGTACACGATCACCATGGCGAAGGCCATTACCATAACCGCGCCGATCTGGACAGTGCGCCCGACCGTGACGGACATCTTCTTCGACATCTTGCGGTTTTTTCTCATTGTTTTATTCCTTTTCTACGGCCCGCAGTTTTGCGCTGCGCGACCGGGGATTGTTGTTCTGCTCTTCTTCGGACGCGATGACGGCCCTTTTCGCCACCGCCCTTGCACGCGGCTCGACGCCTTCCCAGCGCTCGCCGCCCTGCTGGAGGGAGACCATCCTCCCGACGTGGGACGCGAAGAATCGCTTTACGGCCCTGTCGGTCAGCGACTCGAACGTGATGACCGCGAACCTGCCGCCGCTTCTGAGGATTTCCATTCCACCCTCGAGAGCGCGCATAAGCTCGTCCATCTCGCCGTTGACCTCCATCCTCAGGGCCTGGAAGACCCGCGTCGCAGGATGCTTCCCGCCCCTGCGGCCAAGGGTCTTCTCAACGAATTCCGCAAGCTCCGTCGTCGTCTCGAACGGCTTCTTCGCCCGCTCCGCCGCTATCGCCTTCGCGATGCGCCTCGCCTGCGGCTCCTCGCCCCACTCGCGGAAGATCTCTTCCAACCGTTCCGCGTCCTCCTCGTTCACCAGGTCCGCGGCGCTTCTGCCGCGCGACCTATCCATGCGCATGTCAAGGGGTCCCTCGCGCATAAAGCTGAACCCGCGTCCGGCCTCATCCAGCTGAGGACTCGACACGCCCAGGTCAAGCAGTACCCCATCGACTTCATTCCATCCCTTATCATTTGCAATCTCCCTCAATTCTCCATGCCGGCCCCACACGGCCGTCAGTCCCGCGACGGAACCAACCTCGCGGAGCGCCTGTTCGTCGCGGTCTATCCCAAGCACCTCTCCGCCCCGGGCGATGATCTCCTTCGCGTGCCCGGCACGCCCGAGTGTGCCGTCCACATACCTCCCGCCGGCCCTGACGGCCAACGCCTCCATCGTCTCCTCGAGAAGAACCGGAATGTGATTTCCCATATCCCGGCACCTCCCTTAGAACCCAGCCACCGCCAGCGCTTCGCGCAGCGCCGTCTGGTCGACCTTGTCCGCAGGAGCCAGCGCCGCCGGATCCCACAGCTTGATCATACGAACCGCACCCAGCATAGCGACCGTCGTCGTCAAGTTCGCAAACTGAAGGAGCTTGTCGCTTATGCGGATGCGGCCTTGTCCGTCAACCGGGGGCATCTCGGAGTTGGAGCCGATCGTCTGGAGCACCTGATTGAGCGCCGGATCAAAGAGCGCCTTCTCGCGGAGCTTTGCCAGACGGGACTCCATCTCGATCGCGGGGATGATGTTCACACACCTCTCCGTTGGATCAGCCATCACGTAGACGAACTCCGGATCACCCATCATCGCCCGCCATTCACGGGGAATGGTGAAGCGCTTCTTGGGATCCAAGTTGTGGTCATAACGGCCTACAAAACCGCTGCCCGCAACCCTAGTCGACTCCGCGACACTCTGTGTGCCCTCTTTTGACATTTCTTGCCACCATTATACACTTTTTGACACCAGCGGGCAACAAGAAACTCAAAAAAATTTATAATTTAATTTTTCATGGAATTTTTAGTAAATAATCACTAATTATATTTGGTGTCAAAAAGTGTAGCGAGAAATGCGTCCGATGGACTTCTCCCACACAACCACGCGATTCCCCCTGACCCTTGATCTACGCAAGGCGAGTTGAGAAAGTGCGAATAGTTGAGAATAGGCGAGACCAGGCGAGACTGACCCGCGTCAATAGGGCGTTTGGCCGCCGTCAACGTCACGACCGCGCCGCCGATCGAGCGAAATCCCATTTTGAGAAAATCGACCCCGCGCCAGGCATGAAACCCCAGAAAATATCAAATTGTTGAGAAAGGCAAGTTGATTGAAGCACCGCTTGCAAAGCCGAGATTGGCAAGCGCGAAGAAGCCAAAAGGAAAGCCCCCTGCAAGATCGTTGCAAGGGGCTTGAAGTTTGATCGAAAGACGACTTCACAGTGTCTCGCTCTCGGTCAGGGCGACGTAGGCGTAGCGACCCCAGTTCTGGGGCGCCTTTGCCTCGAGCGGAATCGGCTTGTCGAAGCGCTTGGCCTTATAGACGCGCAAGGCAGTGACAAGCTTCTTGCCTGCGTAGGCCTCGAGATCAGGAAGAGAGATCCCGGCGAGGTTCTTCGTGTAGCACTTGTTAGTCTTTACGATATCCCAGACGGCAAGCGGTATGCCCGTGACGGACTCGCTGAACATAACATGGCCGGTTACGGCCGAGACCGGCGCGCTCTCGTATATATAGATATAATGGAAAAGAGGCGGAGGAGTCTTGCGAAACTCCCAGTTCTTTCGCCCTTCGTATATTGCCCTGGCGTACTTCGGCTTGAGCGCCATGACAATGACCTTTGGACGCCGGATCTTCCGCATGATTCTCCTTTTGATTTCTGGATGCGCTTCAAGGAAGGCAAAGTTGTAGAGATCCATTACGCACCACCTTTCTTTCTGCGGCTGAGGTGGGCGTTGAGCATCATGAGGAGGCGCTTGATCTGCGGCTCGGTGAAGTCGAGCCATCCGGACTCGGACCCCAGGCGGGCGGCGACGATCGACGGACGCCCCTGCGCCATGCCGCACTGGTGCATCACGCCCGCGATGTAGTCGTAGGCCGTGCCGGTCCAGTCGCCCTTCGCGGCGACTATGCGCTCGGCGGCCGCGACGACGAGGTGGCGCAGACGCGTGAGGGACCCCATCGAATAGTCTAGCGCGCGCACGTAGTCGCCGCGATCCGACCAGAGCCGCGCCATGAGCTTGTCGAAATCGCCGGTGCGCTTGACGTCGCCTAGGTGTTCTACGTCAAGCACTTCCTTCAATATGCGCTTGCGGTAGGACTCGGGATCCTCACCGACCTCGAGCGCAGCCGGGCGTAGCGCCATGAAGAACGCCCGCCGCTGCAACGGTGTGAGAGACTGTTTGCTCATTTGATTTTTCCTTGGTGGTGGGTAAGTTAGAGAGCCAGCGTCAGCTGGTATCGTTCATGCCTATTGCGAACATAATCCTCCTTGCGAACGCGCTCTTCAAAGTAGACGCGTGCGGAAGACTGCTCGGCCGCGCTGCCGTATCGAACAGCGCGGACGAGCTTCTCTGCGAGAGGCACGAGAACATGATGGACTGTTTCCGCGATCGGCTCCGGCGGACGCCCTTTAAGTTCACGCAGTGTCGTTACCAGGGAAAGAAACCTTCCACACTCTTCCGTGGTGCAGCGAAGGTTGACGCGTTCCGGACGCGTCGCGCTGCCGGAATTGACCGGCGCGAATTCTCTCTTGCGACTCCTGCGGCTCATAGTGGCGACCCTCCTTATTAGTTCTCGCTCGGCCAGCAATCGGCGATGTCGAGGCGGATTTGACGGAAGTCCTCCTGTGTCGATCGCCTGACTTCGCAAGCGAGATAACGCTTGCCTTTCTGCGGCTTGATCGCATCCTGGAGGATCTGTTTGGCCTTGCGCCAGTCGGCGTTGTCGATCTCCATTCGAAGAAGCGACATGATCTTGCCAGTCGAGAGGAATCCCTGCGCGTTGGCCTTGAACGCCTCAGCGACGATGAGCTTCAGCGCCTGGGCGTCGTTCCCGCCAATCTTGGCCAGGACGCCTTCGACATAGCCAAGCATCAGCTCGCGGGCGCGGACCACGCGCTCGTCCAGGAGGATGTTGTACTGCTGCCGGATCGAGACCTGGATGAGCGCGTCGAAGCTCCGCGCTTGGAAGTTGCCCTTAGCCCCCAGCGACTCCTTGCACTTCGCAAGCTCGTCCAGGTCGGCGATCGACTCGCTGACCACCGCCTCCAGCGCGGCGCGCGCCTTGCGGAACCTCGCCTCGATGCGACGCGTGATCTTGTCGCGCAACTTGTCGTAGGCCGAGACGTACTTGACCGGCACGTCCTGGCCGTTCGAGTCGCGCATCGTAGTGATTTTCTTTGCCATGGTTATTTCCCTTTCTTGGTGGGTTTGGTTGTTGGGTTGACGCGGTACTTGCACTCAAGCTGCGTGACGCCGCGAAAGAGGACGCATTTGCCCTTCTTATTCCATCGGCATGAAGTGTTTGCGCACTTGACCTCTGACATGTCACGCCTCCTCGAACTGCGAGCGGTAGACCGCGCGGAAGCTCTCCCAGTTCAAGGGGTGCTTCTGCTTCGACTTGTTGTTGCCGGCACACCAGCTCGCCGTGAGCGCGAGGCACGAGGTGAGGCGGTTCATCCTGATGTTCGCCAGGATGTTCTCGACGCAAGCCGTCGAGCCGCCGATACCGTAGGCCTTCGCCGCGAGTTCGATGTCCTCGTGCGGAATGCGGTTCGGAAGGTTCATCACCCTCTGGCACCTCTGGTCGATCTGGACGAGCCAGCCCTTCATCTTGACGTCGTTGATCAGGTCGTCCTCGAGCGACCTGGTGCCGCAAAGCACCATTCCGCAACTTGAGTTGTCCCAGATCTCGCGGATCCACTCGACGACCTTCATCGCGGTGCCCTTCCCGCCCGACATCACAAGCTCGTGCAGCTCGTCTATTATAAGAAGAGTATTCCGCCCGACAGCCTTTGAGACGCGCTGCCGCGCCTCGTCCACCCTGAGCGACGAGCCGACGCCCACCGACTCCGCGAACGCCGCGACCGCGAGCTTCATCGTCGGAGCCGCCGGGATCCTCGCGTAGCACACCTGCTTGTTGGACCTGCGCATGTACTCCTTCAGGCAGTAGGTCTTCCCGATCTGCGACGGCCCGACAAGCCGGACGATCGCGTTCCTGGTGATCGCGAAGTTGCAGAGGTTGTTGACCTTCGTCCAGATCGAGTTCTCGATGAAGCGGTCGGACTTCATCTTCGCCCGCTCCGCCTCGAGTTCCAGATAGGTGTTGATCTGCGTGACGACCTTGTCAAGCGCGCCTTCGTACTTGCCCGCGAAGAGCCGCGACAGCGTCGCGCCCGAATACTCCACCAGAGCGCCGGTCTGGTCGAACGAGTAGCCGCGCTGCTTGCCCAGGTTGAAGAGCTTGATTATGCTCTCCAGCCCCTCGTCGGTGATGCGCCCGGCGTCCACGTAGACGCGGCAAGTCGCGCGCACCTGGTCTGCGGATCGGTTCATGCCCTGGCTGGGCGTCGCCGGAACGAGGTCCGACACAACTTCAGGAATTACTATGCTCATTTTGTTTTTCTCCTTGTGGTGGTTTTATGTTCAATCAATGAAATCGTCGTGCGGTATCTGCGGCTCCTCCGGCGCACCAAGCTCGCCGAGGTCCGCGCCCTCCTCGCCCGGCTCCTCCGGCACTTCCAGCGCAAGGTCCGCGCCCTCGACGTCGGCAAGTTCGCCGCGCTGCCTCTCCTCGAGTTCCCGGCGCTCGACCGGATCCTCGACGCCAAGCGCGCCGAGGTTCGCCGCCGCGGCCTCGTTGCGCTCCTTGAGACGCGCTCGAACAACCGGCTCGAGCTTCTCCTTCGCATCGGCAAGCGCCGCGCTCCGAAGGCCCAGCTGCTCCTGGAGCTCGGCGACGCTCGCGTCCGCGTCGGCCCTGGCCGTCGGCAGCACCTTTGCAACGCCAAGGAAACGCCCCTTTTCGTCGCTTACATACGCCTTGCCGAAGTCCATCGGATTGACCCAGACCTGGACCTTCGCGCCCCGAGGAAGCGGACGCCCGTCGACGATCGCCACGACCGTGTACTTCTCGCCGGTCTCGGCGTCGCGCACCGTCACCGTCAGCTTGTCGCCGACCGTGCCCTGGTGCGCAAGCTCCTTCCCCAGGATCATCGGCGCAAAGCTCGCCGGCACGCGCTCCAGCCTCTCCGCCTTCGTCGCGCTCGCCCATGCCTCCGCCGGACTCATCCTGCGCTCGCGGTACTCCGCCGCGCCGGACGCGACGAGAGAGCGCACCTGCTCGGCTCGATCGGGCGGCATGTTCGCCATGGTCGGCACGCTCGTCCAGTGCGGAGTGCCAACTACCTTCAGCTCGCCGACCATGAAGCCG
>JAEEGF012279851.1_pt1 | contig 19659 bp, 16 predicted proteins | sample 9134171 | NCBI WGS metagenome assembly JAEEGF01 (sample SAMN16246542, study PRJNA631951) | gut metagenome | biome: gut microbiome; feature: rumen; material: AP-attached | host: Bos | place: Iran: Karaj | collected 2018-10
CTTCACCTCCTGGAGTGGCACCACCAGACTTGCCCGGTTTCGATCCTTTTCCTACAAGGATTTCCTTGGCGGTCTTTGCAACACCACTGTCCAACACTTCTTCGGGCTCTTTATCGCCGAAGAATACTTTTTTAAATGCATTAATCCAAGCTGGCATAATTGTACAATTTAAAAGTTACTAATATAGATCTATATAAAACTATTATATGTTATTTTTCGCAAAAGTAGGCGTTCTTCCGATAAAAGCGAAATTCTACATAAATTTTGTCTTGATTTAACGTATTTAAGACCCTTCGAGGGGTTTCCATGGCAAAGATATGAATAAATTCATTCTTTGATGCCTGGAATAGTTTCAAAGTCTTGAATTAACGTTTTTAGGACTTTTCCGAGTCTTGAAATGTTAAATTCATCCTTTTCCTGATGCAAAAATAACAATTCCCCATCTTTTACCAGATGAGGAAAAATAAAAAGTCATATTTTAACGTTTTCAAGACTTTTACGTAGCACAAAATAAGGGAATTACCTTAATTTATAGACGATCCTCTATATTTTATAGGCTCCAGTCTATAATTTGCGCAATTTTTTGGGGTATTCCTGACTGTTGCCCAGGTTGGCCGCAAATACGCGAGTTATGAGCGGTTATGATAGTCAAAAGCCGCCTTTTAGGGTCGATTCCGGCTCCTGAAGGGCGGTTTTTCGGTTCCTGCAGCAATCCCATCGCAACCAGTGCGACACGATTTGCGGGGATTTTCGATTTTTTTTGGGGTAATTCGACGTGCCTTTCTCGGTCGCCATCAAAAGAATTAAACGTTATATGTGATAATTCGTTTGTTTGTTCCACTTTCAGAAGAATATCATTCCCTTTAGAGACACACCAAAAATGGAATGGGAAACCCCTCAATCTGTTGGATATTGCATTTTGCGACATCAAGGATTGTAAGGGTACGAATAAATTACAATAAAATCGAACTATCAAAAGGCGAATAAGAATGCGCCATTAAACATTTCGATTTTGGTCCGTTTCTCTTTTTTGATTTAATCGAACTCCAGACCGGATATCTTTTCCAGTTCCCTTTCTGGAGATTCATAATGTCCAGCTCCTTGATAGATAGAGTCTGCCAACTCATAGGAAAGCATGCGAGACTCTTCTTCATATATACGATCTTGTTCTGACCTGTTCTCTTCTATTAAGTTCCACCACTTTCTCACCGTTACCCGGGTGACGGTCATCATCTTCTTGGAAATCTTCTGATCCTTCTTCAGCCCACTATTCAGTCTCATTTCACGCTGTGCGTTCAGAATCTCAGTCAGTTCCCTTGCGCACTGTGAAATGTTCCTTTCGTTCGGGTGCTCATCCATCCACCAGCTTATAAGCTCAGCTATGTAGCTGTTATCGATAGTCGCTTTTTTCCTGCCGTTGTTGGCATCCCATTTGGGGAGTTTTTGCCTTCTACGGTATTTATCTCTTTTATATCTTGCATCTTCAAGGTTTTCTTCCCTCGTCTGTCCATTGCGTACGTTACGGGGCATTTCAAGTGCCGTGGTCTTTTCGATGGTATCGATGGGCCAACAGCAGTATTTCTCCTTGTAAGCCCTAAAGGCATCCTCAACATCGTCAACCGTAAAATGGTTGTCTTCCTCAAAGGTAAGAGCCTCTAAGCGGGGAACGAGTGATACGGCATCATTCCACGCCTCTTCCCTTGGAATATCGCATTTGATGGCGTAAACAACCAGAGTCAGGATGCACCAATAGCGGTGTTTAACCTGTATCGGTTCGTCTGGGTCGCGCATTCTTTTGAGCCACCAATCGTAAACCGCTCTATTCACATGCCACTTGGCTCTACCCTTTCTCTTGTTCACAATGACACGGGCGTACCACTCAGGCCAAAGCCGCTGCGCTTCAGTCAGCGTAATGCCAGTCGGGTCATATACATACTTACCGTATATGCTTTCTATTTCCTCCTTTGTCAGTCGATGGGAAGGGCCAATCCATCTGTTCAGGTCTACAATGGTATAGTAGGGGACATCGACGTAATGCCAGCTGGTGACAATCTCACCGAACTTGGTTCTGGTGCCAGGCAGACGGAATCCCTGGAAAACATTCTGCGACTGTCTGTTCTTGGTACCGAGATTGGATGTGCCGTCATTCCATATGACCTCTGTCAATCGAGCCTTGAACCTGTCGAGTATATCCCAGTTGCGCTCATAGAGAGGAACCGGGAAGGCCATCAGATAGTACAAGTGGAAACCGTTGCCGCTGTTGGTGATGATGTTGGGTGGCGGTATGCGGTTGTCGGGCAGATCCAACCCATCATGATATTCGCGCTTCTGCGTCTGAAAGAACAGGTTCTTGACGCGCTGCATGTCAATGCCGTCAAGGTCAAAGGCCATGGCGTACAAGTACCGGGCGTTCTCCTTGGTGTTGGACTTGCCAACATACGTGATAGGCGACATGATTGCAAACTTGCGCCTTCTAAGCCAATCCATAGCATCTTCGCCGTCACTCCCAATCAAACACTTGCCGTTGTCAGCACTCTTGAAAATGATGTGGTGCTTGTTGTCGTTGACAACCTCGTCCACCTTCTTTTTGCGGTTGTAGCGTGTTTTCTTCCCGGCAATGTAAAACACGATGGGGTTGTACCGCCAGCAGGCATAGCCGGAGTAGTCGACCTGTACCTTCCCCTTGTTGCGCTTCTTCTTCGTCAGCTTGTTGTTGGGATCCTTGATCTGTGGAAGCCACACGTCTTTGTACTCCTTGCTCATGACTTCCTCAAAGGGGACAATGCCGTTAGTAAGTTCATCGTCACGCTCAAACAACACAGAGAAGAAATCATCGATGTCGAGCTGGCGAACCCTGAGGCCGGTCATGGAGGGGTTTCCGAGAAACGCATTCTTCTCATGGAAGAGCTTGACGGCAGCATCCTTCTTCTGCTTCTGCTCTTCACTCAACTGGTCATCGCCAGTCATGGTCTCGTCTGAAGGAAGCACTACCGGAGTGTCAACCTTCTGCTTGGTTCCGTTTGTTCTTGCCAGTTCATCCATCGCATTCAACGTCGTTTGACCCACCTACATGACCCTCGAAAACCCTTGGTTTTCTTATGGGGAACGGGGTGCGCTTTTCGCAAGCTCAAAGCGACCCAGGGGGGGCGTATATTATCAATATGTTTGTTTGACCACCTTTTTGGGTGCAAAGATAGGTATTTTATTTCATTCGACCAAACATTTATGCAGAAAAATGTTTCCGCACGTTAATTTGGTGTACGCAAATTAAAAATATACCGAATTTAATTATTTGTACGCAATTATGTTTATTTAACTTTTTAATTTGGTGTACGCAAATTAATTTTTGTATCTTTGTACCCAAATAAAAGAGATTGGTTTATGGATGATTTTCAGAATATGCAAAGCAAGCGTCTTACTCCCGCAGAGGCAGACGTGTACAAAGCGAAGGTGAAAGCCCTTGGTGCATCACTGGCAGTTGCCTATATGTATGACGGCCCTCACATACACCTGACGTGCGATGATGAAAAGAGAGCAGCGTTGATGGCACTGAGAGATTGCATCTTTGAGTACTGGAGATTGATAGACCCTTCCTTGAAGGATGAGAGCAAATGCAAGGGTGTACTTTGGGAACTGACGCGCGAATACCAGGGTAATCCGTTCGGAGCCTTGAAGAAAGAAAACATACCTTGGTTGTGGGACAGGTGGCAGTGGTGCATCGACACCTTGTTACACCCAGAGAAACTTAAAAAGTAGAGATATGGCAAAGAAGAAAGACAATAGCATCATGAGACTCACCCCGTCTCAGGACACCGCCTTCAGGAACTTCATAGGTGGTGCGAATCTGTTTATCACCGGTAAAGGTGGAAGCGGAAAGTCATTTCTCGTAGACCATATCAAAAAGTGGTGTGCCTCGAAGGGGTATAACGTAGCCACCTGTGCATTTATGGGAATCGCTGCCCTCAATGTTGGAGGCAGCACCATTCACCGTCTGTTCCGTCCTGGTTCCGGCGTTATCGACAGACGAAACAAGAGATGTCTCGACAAGAAGAAGCTCGACGTACTTCGGAAGATTGATGTGTTCATCATCGACGAGATCTCGACTGTCCGAGCCGACTTGTTTTCTTATGTTGCCAATACCATTCTCGATGTGTGGAAATCCCAGGATGACAGCAAGAGAAAACAGCTAATCGTTGTCGGTGACTTCTATCAGCTGCCTCCTTTCGTGGTTCCTGCAGAAGAGGAAGCCTACAAGGCAATCTGGGGAGAAATGCTCTATGCTTTCGAGACACCACAATGGCAGCAGCTCAGACTCCAGACAGTAGAGTTGCAGGAGTCCATGCGCCAAACCGACAAAGAATACATCAAAGCTCTCGACAACATCAGAGAGGGCATCCCCGACCTTTCCGTGTTCATGAATACTCAGGAACCAGACCCGACAGCAGTAACCCTCTGTGGGCGTAACGACGAAGTCCGTTCTATTAACGGGAGGATGCTCCGCACGTTAGCTAAGAACAATAAAAAACGTAAATACATCAGCATTGACACCGGAACACCACAGGCCGGCGATTATCCAACGGAAAAAGAGCTGGAACTTGTAGTCAGAGGAAGGGTAATAATGATTACCAACGATCCTGATGGGCGATGGGTCAATGGCTCTTTTGCCACCATCAAGGAACTGGAAGATGACAGTATCACCGTAAAGATCGACGGAGGGAATACCGTCAAGGTTGAGCGTAACGAATGGAATATCGAGGAATACGAGATACGAGATGCCAACGGGAAAGAGCCCAAGTTGGTTAAGACCGTCAGGGCAACCATCAAACAGTTCCCCGTCAAGCTCGCATGGGCTATCAGCATCCATAAGAGCCAGGGACAGACCTATGACAAAGTGAATGTAGATGTCAGCTCAATATTTCAGCCTGGCATGTTATATGTCGCCCTGTCCAGATGCCGCACTCTCGACGGCATGAGGATTGTCGGAACCCTGACAGACGGAAAGGTGATGGTTGACCAGAACGTCAAGAAATTCATGTCTGCAGGACATCATGCACCAATCCTCAACGGTGACACTTTGCACTTTGAGGATGAAGAGGGCAACGACGAAGGAGATGACCGATATCAGGAAGGATGGAACGACGGCTATGATTATGGCACCAACGAGGTAGAAGAGAAGTACCGTGAAATGGTGGCTAATGATCCTTCTGTAAAGCAGCTGTCGGCATATACCACGCGCGAAAAGGAGAAAGAAGGTCTTTCCCCTGAAGAAAGGAATCCCAAGGGGGCTGGACGCAAGCCCAGGAACCCAGAGGGAAAGATGGCAACCAAGGCCATCCGTGTGCCTGAAAGTGTTGCGGATATATTAAAGTCACTGGGTGACATAGCCAAAGACCATCCGGATCAAGTCAACTTATACTGTCAGGAAGTGATAGAAGAATTTGAGGATTTTAAGGGTAATATAAGCCACGATGTTTTTCTTATGTTATCCGAGATAATAGGATGGGTGAAGACTTATCCAGAGGAATGGATTAAAGGAGCCATTGACACGACTAATGAGTATTACGAAAAGAAAATCAAAGGCGAAATATAATATAATATTACTATGACAACAGAACAGGACATCAGAGATAAGTGGGGCGAGTTGCTGGATTATGCAAAGCAGCACGCCACCGGCGAAGGCATGCACACGGGCTACCGTTGGGTAGAGGATGCCTTCAATGAGTACATGAAAATGAGTGACGAGGTGCCAGGATATGGAATGGGCGGTCAGCCTGGCAGTCAGTACAACCGCGAAGTATTGGCAGGCAGAATATGTCTGGAGCTGGGCAACCATATCGGCGGCCGTCACCTTATCGACGAGGCCCAGGAAGCAAAGCTGAAGGCCACACTGCAGCACATCGTCGAGCACCCATCACAGAGCATGGGGGTGCGTCGATAAGCCCTCTTCCAGATTACGCCAAGATCCTGACAGAATACAGAAAATCGCCCTTTAATGCCTGAAACAGGCTCTAAAAGGCGGTTTTTCGTGCTTATAACGCCTCATACGTCGCGTATTTGGCAGCAACTCGACCATTGGTGCGGAATACGTGAAATATGACGGCTTATCGGTGGACGCCACCTGTTGACTGCTGAACTTTCTTGCTTTTCGGCCTCATTAGTCCGGCTGCGGCGTTGAGACACCGGCCATAGAACGACCTCATATCCTCGTCGTCCTTCTTCTTAGGTAGTTCGTTATTTTCACCTCCACCACCTCCTCCGCAACCTTGGGAAACGGTTGTGGCAGCATCGAGATATCCATATATGAGACATGCGGCTGCTGAAGCCGTGCTTTCCGCTGCCTCCGCGACAGTCATTTCAAGATCCTCAGCAAATGACTGTACATGCGATATCGCTTCCTTTACGAGGTCATATCCGCTTTCTCGGATTGAATCGACGATGCTCTTTACGGCCAGTTCTATGGCCTCTGCTCTGGTTCCCATCGGGATATCACGGATGGAGCAGGCATATTGCAACAACTTCATAATATCTGCGAGTCGGTTTTCAGGTTTATCCCTGAGAACGTTCATCACACTCTTTTTTTGTTCATCAGACATAAATTCACTGTCAAGTGCTGGGTCTGTAAGGACATTCTTAGCCTTGGTGACACCTGGCCATGCGAACTCCAACATCTGTTCCGTCTCGGTAAGCTGCTTTGAAGTGTTCTCGGCCTTCTTTGCCTTTTCCTTCATGTTCTCATAGCTGGCAAGGCTTACTCCGGCCTTCTCCAACTTGTCGTATTGCTCGGCTTTCTTATACGTCTCTGCCAGTTCCCTTCTCACATTTTTATATATATTCTCATTAGCATCCTTTATGCCTTGTTTCTGCTTGGCACTGACAACGCTGAAATAGATGGTCTGAACGTCAGTACGGATAGCTCGTATTTCCTCGTTGGCCTTGTTCTTGCTGATACCTATGATACCTCCTATTTTGTTTATAACCTTCGCTTCCTCTTCCAGTGCTATTCGCTCCAGTTCTTCAGCTGTCAGTGGAGGATTGGTATACTCAATTCTCGGATGATTTTTAAGCGGAGATATCAACTTACCCCTTATATTTTTGTTAAGCTCGATCTGTATGCCTTCAAGGTCTTTGACGTATGAATCGACATTCTGATTAGTGAGGTTTTCTATCCTGCTCATCAGGTCGATGCTCTTCTCCAGCTCAGCCTTGGCTTCTTCCTGCTTGGCGATGGTGGCCTTGTTCTTATTGATGGCTGTTACCTGATTATTGATGGTTTTCTCATTCTGTTCCACCTCTGCCTTTGAATCATTCCTTTCCTTCACGGCAGTGTCACGCTCTGCTTTAGCCCTCTTAGTAACCTCTACTGCAGCAGCAGCTTCCGTCTTGGCTTTCTCAGTATCATCCTTTATATGCTGCAGTTCTGAACCCTTCTCCTGAATCTGTTTGTCCTGGTTCTTCAAGAAATCTGCATTAGACACCTTAACCCTCTCCTGTTCTGCCACCTCGTCAATAATGGCATCCCTCTTTTTTTCGGCAGTCCTCGCTGCCTCTCTGGCTTCCCTCTCCAGTCCTGCCTGTTCTTTGGTGCGGTGCATCCGCCTCCAACGTTCTTCATCAGAGAGCAAAGCCCAGACGTCACCACGTTCAAAGCCCCACTTCTTTCCAACCTCCTCAAAGTAGTCATCATGAAGTTTAGACATCAGTGCGCTGCGCTCGGCTTTCTTTGAACCGAAATGTTCTGCAAAGCTGACGGTGCGGATAGTTCCTCGCACGTTAGGACGATATGCTTTCTTCTTCTCGTCAGACAGTGCCTCATACTTCGACTCAGAGAGCTTAATTATCTCTCCGATATGCATTCCTTTTTCATACCTGGCGGGAATTGTATTTCCGTCATCATCGAGTTTTGGAGTACCGTCATCGTTCATCATGATTTTGTGATATCCCCCACCCCTTCCGGCTACCTGTTTGATGGCCGTCGGAACAATGTTCACATGGATATGCGGCTCCGTCTCATCGAGGTGAACTTCAAAGCCGATGATGTTCTCCTTGCCGTATTTCTTACATACGAAGTTGTAAACATCCATCGCCCATTCCTCGATGCTGCGCTCGCCAGTTGTGCGCTTGACGTCCCAGTTTTTCCACTGCTCAGGATTGCGTTCGTAGTCCACCTTCTGGTCGCCGAATGCAATCTTCTGCATCCTCTCGGTGCTGCCGGACATGATGAGTTCCACATATGTATGACGTTGGTTTGTAGCCCCATCCTTGTATTGTGAAAAGTCAAGATTTTTTAAAAGATTGTGATACCTTCTATACAAGGATTTTTCTTGGCTACCCAACGGAATAATCTTTCCGTCCTTAATCTCGAAGTTGAGATTACGGCGGCTCCAGTCGTAGTTATTGAAGCGGTTCTCATTCTTCCGGCGGTAAGATTTCTCAGACCAGCCGCGCCTCTCGTTTTCGTTAGCTTCGCCCGAAGAGAGGCTTTTGCCTTTGCCGGCATGTGCTACGTTCTTTGCCATATTCCTAAAATTTTAACGTTCTACTTTTAGTGATACAGGGTCCGGGGAGTTTCCTGGTCGGAGTTCTGAGAGGTCGAGACCTCTGAGCGGATGGTGCAGGAAGAAGGTCACTTCCTGCCGAGGTTCCAGAGGGCGAGCAGCCCTTGGCAGGTTTCCAGGGCAGAGCCATGGACGGTAGATGGCAAGCCATCTGCCGCGGGGATCCAAGGGAGTCACCCTTGGCCTAATCGGGATATTTAGGAGTTGTCCCGCAGGGCAATTTCTGAAATATCCCTTATTAGGTTCTGTGATATTTCGGAAATATCACCTCCTGCCGGCAAAGTTACGGCTTTCTTCTGAGACGTGCAAGAAACTGCCCGATGTTTTAGATATCTTTAACTGCAGACGGCGTTCTGGAGTTTATTTAGACCCAGAAAAGGTGAACTTCGTTCATAAACCAGGAGCAGGGCATGCGACGGTTCGAAGAGATGCGACAGACGGAGAAAACCCCAAGCAAGGGGTATAGGGGTCGGCGAATGAGACCCCATAGCGGTTAGCACCACAGAGCGACCATCGGGAGTGGTTAAAGAGGGCAGCTCGAAGAGCCCGACAGTCAAGCAGAATTGCGCAGGCTGATATAGCCCTCCCCTTATACACCTCTCTCCTACCCTATCCCTAAAACCATATAAAATATAATTTAGTGAAATGATATCTAATATTCCTAAACAAACCATTGGATTATTTTAGGAATTATGTAACTTTGCCGAAAAGATGAAAGCATGGGAAAGTTACAGATAACCAATAATGTAAAGAAACTTCTTGCCGACATTAGCAAGGAGAGAGAGGCTGTTTCCATCGTAGGGAGCAGCTTCAGTGACCCGCTTCGCATGTACCAGGCTACTACCGAAGCATACAACAAACTGGTTCGTGCCACAGCTCTTATCAGGCAGGCCGAAGCCGTTCTATCATCCACGCCGGAACTGATTGACGGCATACCTCTGAAGCTTTATCAGTTGATATGTAGGTCAGAGGTAGACGAACCTGGCTATTATGAAATAGACCGCCTTGTTAATACCATAGGAGCACCGGATAGCTACAGGAGAATTGACAACCTTGTTGCCAAGATCCTGAAGCCTTGCCAGCAGATGTTCGATGCCAATATGCAGCGTTCGTTCGACTTCGATGTCATGAAGGAGGACATGGAAAGAAAGAAGAGCAAGGCGACTGGAATACTCATCACCCCAAAGCTCTGTAACTACAGATTGGCACCAGACGTTGTGACGAGCTATCTCCAGACGAAGATAAGAGAGGGTAAGGAAGAACAGGAACAGAAGCACATCGATGACAGCAAAGACACCATCGAGAGGTTCTGCCTGTTGCCTGATGCCATATCACTTTGGGATAGCTGCAGGAGTTCCGCAGAATCCCCATCAATATATTCACCGGTCAGTTATCTGCTTAAGATCCTTAAGAACTGCCTGGACGAAGCAGATACCAAGAAAGAAAAATAGGAGTACTCCCCTACCCCATCAGAGTGTCAGAAGGAGAAAATTCCTTCCGTCGTGAAAATTCTCGTGAAATTATTTGGTGGTTTCGAAGAAAACCCCTATCTTTGCAGAAATTAATAATTTCATAATTTAATAATTAATAATTTAATAATGTCTATGGCAAAGATCATCGTTATAGCGAACGGTAAGGGAGGCACTGGGAAATCAACACTGTGCATCCATCTTGCGAACTATCTTACCAGCATCGGTAAAGCCGTTGCCGTCCTCGATGCAGACGAGGGGCAGACGGTCATGCAGCTCAGAACCATCGAACTGAAGAATAACCCCGATACAGAAGCACCCTGGCCAGTATGGAAAGCCACAACGAACGCACGGGGTTTCATGGATCGGGCAAAACAGATGGGCGACAGTTATGTTCTGGTGGACTGCCCCGGATCAGTCAATCAGAACCTCCTACCCTATTTCGAGTCTGCAGACGCGATTGTTATACCATTCAGATACGATGATGTTGTCATCATGCGCACAATGGATTTTGCGAAGATCCTGAAGGTCACCAATATCAGTGCAAAACTGTTGTTCCTGCCGAACTGTATCGACGTGCGCATTAAGAACCCAAACGAAGAGGCCATCAAGGACATGTTTCGCCGGAATGGCGGTCATGTACTTCCCAGAATCAAACAGGGGGTTGCCGTCCAAAGGTGCAGCACCTTGCGTCCCATCGACGAGTATCAGAAGAGGGCTATCGAATTTTCGGTCGATGGCATCCTGAATGTTGTCGGTTAATAAATTAATAATTAATAATTTAATAATTAATAATATGAGTAACGAGAAAAATAAATCTGCCTTGCAGTTTGACAACTTTAACGATGTTTCCCAGGACACAAGGGATGCAGTTCAGATGCAGCACGACTCTCTTGTTGGAGCAAGACCACAAGAGAAACCAACAGTCAATACAGGAAAAGGAGCCGCTGCCGGATGCAAGCCTGGCACATCACGTAAGACTTTCGTTTTACCGCTTGAACTGATTGACAAGCTGGGAGCGATTGCCGCACATACCAGACAAAAGGAGGTGGCTGTCGTCATCGACATGCTGGAGAAGGGTGTTGCCAGTTACGAGCAACAGTACGGCAAGGAGATCACCGCCCTGTCTAAGTTTGAAATTAATAATTAATAATGTAATAATTATTAAATTAATAATTGAATATCAAAGACAACATAATGGATTCATTTAACATAAGCAATAGGCGTTATCTCGGCAACAAGTACAAGCTCCTGAACTGGATTAAAAGCATTGTTGACAGTCACTGCAATAATGTAGAGTCTTTCTTCGATGTCTTTTCCGGAACAGGAAGTGTTGCGTCATCATTCACAGACAAAAGACTTGTTGTTTGCGATATGATGATGAGCAACTACTTTGCAGCCCTCTGTTGGTTTTCCCCAGAAAGGATTGACAGGGAAAAGCTCACACGCCTATTGGAATTTTACAACAGCTTCGATGCCTCACACGAAGATAACTATATGTCGCAGAACTTTAGCGACACTTATTTCAACGGAATAACCTGTCAGAAGATAGGATATATCCGTGATGATATAGAAGAAAAATTCCGTCGTGGCGAAGTAAACGAGCGGGAAAAGGCATGTGTCATCACCTCTCTGTTCTATGCGATGGATAGAATATCGCATACGTGCGGCCACTATGATTCATTCATCCGTGACGGAAAATATGAAGGAGTGTTGGAACTAAGGATGCCAGAAAATGATTATCCTCTGAATGAGAATAATCACATCTACTGTGCAGACTCCAACACCATAGCGGCCCAGGAACAGGTTGATGTCGCATACCTGGATCCTCCGTATAACTCACGCCAGTACTGTGATGCATACCATCTCCTTGAAAACATTGCCCTCTGGAACAAGCCGGAGGTGTATGGGATTGCTAAGAAGATGGACAGGACTTCCATGAAGAGCAAGTATTGCAAGAGCATTCAAGCTGCTGTTGCACTTGAAGATCTGGTGCGGAAGCTGAACTGTAGATATATTCTTTTCTCGTATAACAACAACGGGAAAAAGCTGCAATGCCGTTCCAATGCGAAGCTAACCGATGACGAGATTATACGTATCCTTTCCATTCGTGGTGACGTACAGGTGTTCTCCATGGAGTATCGAGGCTTCGATGCCGGAAAGAGTGAATTTAATAAAGACAATCAGGAAAGGCTATTTCTATGCAGCGTACACAGATAAAGAACTACATAGCATCTCCGCTGAATTACATCGGTGGAAAGGCACGTATCTTAGACCAGATACTGCCTTTCATGCCTGCAGAGATAGACACGTTTGTAGATCTTTTCTGTGGTGGGTGTAATGTCGGTATGAATGTAAAGGCCGGACATACCATCTATAACGACACTTCAAAGCCGCTTATCGGACTGATAAAGGCTCTCAGGAGAATGAGCAACAAAACCATTATAACAAGGATTAATGCCTTAATAGATGAGTTTGGATTCAGTCGGACAAGAGACCACGACTTTGCATATTACGGCGGTGGTGCAAACCTCGGCGTATCTGTCTATAACCGCGAGAAGTTCTTGCGATTACGGGAGAGATTTAACACTTATCCAAAGAAGGATAATCAGTATTATATCCTACTTTATACGTTGATTCTCTTCGGCTTTAATAACCAGTTGAGATTCAACGGCAACGGAGAGTTCAACCTTCCTGTCGGTAAGCGTGATTTCAATACAGTTATTGAAGGAAAGCTTATCAGGTTCCTCGACGCGCTCAGGGCGCAAGACTGTGAGTTCCAGACAAAAGACTTTAGGGATTTTGATTTTGGGAATCTTACAGACAAGAGTCTCGTATATTGTGACCCGCCATATCTCATTACGACTGCCACATATAATGAAAAAGATGGCTGGACGAACAATGACGAGACGGATCTTCTACAGCTGCTGGACGGACTGACGGCCAGAGGCATCAAATTTGCTCTCTCAAACGTCCTTAAACATGAGGGTAAGGAGAATACTGTCCTAAGAGATTGGGTAGGGCAGAACAACTATCATGTTCATGAGCTGTTTATGGACTACCATTATAGTAATTATCAGAAGAAATCAAAGAAACCCGAATCATCGGAGGTATTAATAACTAATTACTGAAAGTTATGAGTTACGAACGAATACCATACTCATCCTTCCTGTGGAAGCTTGGAACGACGTCCTTTAGAACGAAGGAGTTCAATAAGATGACCGAATGGCAGCTAAGATTGCTCGATGAGTTCTGGAAGAAGCCTGAGTATTCAAAATATGGATGGGAAAAGAAATATATGTTCCCAGAGCAGAACGACATTTATTGGATAAAATGTCGATATTATGACTGGCTCGTAAAAAACGAGTTTATGGAAGGCGGTGAGCCGGAAGACAGGAAGTTTAAGACAGCCAGAGAAAAGACCAGCGGCCTTTATGACATGGGGCTTCTGAACGAGAATCATCGTTTAACCGATGTCGGAAGGAAACTGTTAGAGATTTCCGATGAGGAAACGCTACTCAAAAAGAACCAGCTTGGCATATCGCCGGACTCTCAATTATATCTTGAACAGCTTTTAAAGTTAAGTGCCGACGATGCCGGTTCTACTGTTCGCCCGTTAATTGTCGTGTTGTATTTGCTGACAAAACTCGACTATCTTTCCTACGAGGAGTTTACATATTTTATGCCCCTCTGTGTTGACGAGTTCAGCACCAATTATATTGCTGAATGTATCGAGGAATACCGAAAGGGTAGGGGATCTGTTCAGAAGATTATAGAAGAGTTCCTTTTGTCCAGGGAAAACTACCAGAGAGGATTAAGACGATTCTGCAGTAACGTTTTCTCCAAGGACTTGCTGCTTTCCGTTGGCATGAATAGAAAAAGTGCAGCCTATGACAAATCGTATGTTCCTCTCTATGAGGAAATGCACGCTGTATATATGGACGGTAATCTTTCACGGATTTATCCGCTGTTTGAATCATTGAAGCCGTTCCAAAGCTCTATTCAGATAAAGTGGAAACAGATGATGTTTGACACTTCCCTTACTGCAGTAGTAAAGAAAGACCCTGAAGGTCACATTATTCCTCTGCCAGAGGAAGTCACCATGTCAGAGGATTGCTTTAAGAGGTTCTTCTATTTGACTATGCACGTTAACAAGGCGATGGCTACGCTGGAGGATTATAAAGACCTCAATAGAAGATATCTCGGACTCACAAACTGTTTTCTCTTTGAAGATAGTGAGGTAAAACTTGACGTGGTACCGAAGCAGTTCTTCAAGTCCGTCATCGACGAACTTTATAAGCAGGCATACAAGGAATGTCCTCTTTTGGAAGAGTGTTGCTCGATGTCGGCCATCTGTCCGGCTCTTGTGTTTGATGAACAGAAAGTGATAGATGGATTAAACGAAGAGCTGGGAACATCACTTTCAACCATAGAAGATGCTTACGACGAAGTTGACAGAATCAGGTATGACCGCTTTAACAAGCTCGTAGATCAGAAGTTTACCGATGACAAGTTAAAGATCCTATTGGATGACTTTGACAATAGGGACGATGAAGAAATCAATGCCATGGTGACTGATAACGCAGATATCCCAACCATCTTTGAGTATGTATTAGGAATCATCTGGTGGAAGGCCAGCGGAAAGAAAGGCAAGATCCTGGATTTTCTGAAGCTGTCATTGGATTCCAATCTTCTGCCTGTCACACATGCAGCAGGGGGAGAGGCAGACATTGTATATGAATATAAGGCATGTTCTGACTATCCCGAACACTCCGTCTTACTGGAGGCCACGCTGGCCGACGGCACAAATCAGCGCCGTATGGAGATGGAGCCAGTGTCACGTCATTTAGGAAATCACCTCCTTCGCACCAAGAACAGGAATAGTTACAGTGTATTTGCTACCAGCTATCTACACATCAACGTTATTGGTGATTTTAGAATGAGAAAACTCATTATGTACTGTGACGCGCAGGATCCAGACAACTACGTCGATGGTATGAAGATTATACCTCTTGGTACGAATGATTTGCGTACCATTATTGACGAGAAGATTCCATACTCAAAGTTATATAAGCATTTCTCCAATGCTTATGAGTCGCAAGAACAGCATCCCATGAAATGGTATGATGATTATGTCTGTTTAAGAAATTCAGATTTATGTCAGCCATATTACCCAATGGCAGCAGAAAGTTTTGATGAACAATAGAATGAGAAGAATATTATCAATATTCTGGCGTTGGTGGTATAGGTTGCATCCGCAACCGTCGAAGTACACCAGAGCCGAAGCCTTGGCAAGGGCGAAGGAATATCACCTTGAATGGGAGGTGCTGCAGGCTATGGAGCATGGATGCAATCCAGACGAGGCATTGCAGGAATGGGATATATACCCTTATTAAATTAATAATTATTAAATTAATAATTTATGAAAGTCGGATACGCCCGCGTCAGTACCAAAGAGCAGCATCTTGATATGCAGTTAGCGGCACTTACCGATGCCGGATGTGAGAGGATCTACACAGAGAAGGTCAGCGGAGTAGGGGAGAGGATAGAATTACAAGCAGCTCTCCAGTTCCTCCGTGATGGTGACTGTCTGGTGGTGTATAAGCTGGACCGGTTGGGACGTTCTATGAAGGATCTGCTGGGTATCATCGAGCAGCTTCAGAACAAGAAAGTCAACCTGGTATCATTAAAAGACAATATCGACACAAGCAGCACCGCCGGCAAGCTGGTATTCCACATCTTCGCCAGTCTGGCCGAGTTCGAACGGAATCTAATCAAGGACAGAACATCTGAGGGTAGGGCAGCAGCTAAGAAAAAAGGAGTGAAGTTCGGAAGGCCAAAGAACGCCACCAACGACAAGGCAAAAGCCTGCGCCAAACTCTACAAATCAGAGATGACAGTCCTGCAAATCCAGGAGCAGCTTAACATCAAATCAAAATCAACCGTTTACAGGTTCCTGCGGATGGAGGGTATAGAACCCAGCCGCAATAAATGAATTTGTTACAAAATCAATTATGGCACAGAACAAAGTATCGAAAAAGAAGCTGTACGAAATGAGGCTGCAGCACAGTGCAGAAAGTTTTAGGAATATGTTGCTCGACGAGTCCGGGCCAGAGTATGACAAAAACCTCTCCCTTGCTGACAACCTCAGAAAGATACAGGAACACTATCACGGTATAAAACCGTCCTCTCTTGAAGAAATTACGGCGGTATTTAATAGATAGCCGTACTTGATATTATATCAAGTTTTAGCAACGGAATATCAACAAATATCAACCGAAAGTTGACATAATATCAATTTTTGGCAAGAAATAGTTGATATTCTTGCAGTGCTTTTTTTGACTCTGTGCTTTTTGGACAGGACGTTGGCGAATCTGCGAGGGGTGCTGCTCGATCGGCGGTAACCTCTCTATATCCATCTATTTTCGCAACGATAATCTGCGACAATAGGGTTTTTCGTAGCGATAATGGTTATTCTCACAACGAAAATAGTAGTTCTCGTAACGATATTCCAGATTTTGGACTCACTGCTTCCACATTTCGACAGTCTTGTATAGCAGACTGCGGCCAATAATTTTAATTTATCACTTTTTGATAAAATAAAATAGCGGCATCGGTAAGGGCGAACCTCACGGCCAGCCCTTATCCGTTCAATTAGTTAATTAGAAAATTTATATTATGCAGCGTCATCTACGGAATCCATTGGAATATCCCTGTTCCTGACTGCGCTGCTCGTCCATGGCCAACTCAAAACGTGATTGAAGATTGACCTGAAGACGGTCAGTCATTTCCAGTACCTTATTGGCAAGGACATTCAGAGGCAGCGCACCGGCATGGAAAGCATCGACGGTGTTCTTGTTACTAACGGTGAGGGTCTTTTCCTTGCCGTCAACGGTCATATTCAGATAGACAGTGTTCGCATCCACAAAGGGAGTGACCTTGCTGATACGTGGGTTCAACGGCTCGTCTGGATACTGCTTGAACTTGTTCTGCCAAGCGGCTGCTCCCTGATTTCCGATGGAGTTGGTGGGAGAACCATTCCTTTGCCATGGAGTCTGGGCTACATCCCTTAACTTGTTATCAACAGCCAATGCTTTTTCAGCTTTAAGCATGGCATTGTATTGCTGTGGATTCTTCTCTTTGAGAAGTTCCTTAAAATAAGCATCCTTTTCTTGACCGCTGAGGGATTTCAGCTTGTTAAGCTCTGCCGTTGTGACAGGAGCATAGAACTTCTTGTCGCCGACCTGAGACCAGTAGTTGGCAACATTCTTGTTACCGCTTAGTTCCTTGAATTTGTTTGGGGCATACTGCTGAAGGTAATTCTCCACAAACTTTTTCTGGTGGGACTCATCAAGGGCACTAAACTTGGCGTACTCTTGCTTATCCATACTGATGGAAAAACCACCTTCATTCTTAGCACCAACACCGGACACTTGCAACAGTGCACCGTTATGCGTTGGTACTACGTCTACTTCCCTACCACCAAACATCTTCAGATGGGTAGCGTTGTCGTTAAACACTTCGCCTTTTCCGTTTAGGACATCTTTGGCGACTTTTGCAGCGGAAGCAGTATCATCACCGTTTCCGAATAATTTTTTAAATGCATTAATCCAAGCTGGCATAATCGTAAAATTTTAAAGTTCTCAATTCTGTTTTATACTCGCAGGCCTGCGGAACGCTGTTCCTGCTGACCTTCATTCATTGCTATATCAAAGTTCATAGAAGACATGGATGCGTAATCCGTTTGATCCAGATTCTGCTTATATGATTTCTTCTCTTCTGGGACAGTGCGATCGAGATTGTTATCAGAACCATTTTCAATCCAACCATTGACGGATTTTATTTCTTTCCCATGTTTTTGTAAGCTGTCGGTTAATTGGTTTTGTATAAATTTCAATCGTTCTTCAGGAGTCATTTTCTGAAAAACATTGTATTGTTCTCGGCTGATAGGTAGTGATCCTTCATGTATTTGATAATTTCCTACACTGTGGGTATACCATATTCGGTATTTACCGTCACTGTCCATTTGGGCTTTCAAGTCTTCCACCTCATGTATGCGACCGTTGATTTCAAACTTCAATACTTCATCTTTAGGACCATACTTTACACTTTCTTCAAATGGAGTACGATACGAACTTAAAGAAACATCTGGAACTCTTATGGTGGAACCTGTTTCGTACCCCATCATTTTCTCGAACATCATGAGTTGATGTGCGTCATCAAGGGCGAGAAACTTATTGAAGTCTCTCTCGGAAATTTTGTGGAACATTGATTTCCCGTCCACAATGGCTGTCATTTTGTATCGACCGCCGTCGGCTTCTACTCTCAAGTTTGAGACTTCCTTCACATGCTGTTCTACAGCCTGTGTAATATCCTTGCTATCGCTGGTAGAACGTTCTCTATGAACAATAGTCTCGTTGGACTTTTCTTTTTGCTGTTGCTCTGCTTCCTGGTGTTGCTCTGCAACAGCCGGACGTTCCTGCTGTTTGGACTCTGAAGAGAAGAGTGAGATGTCTATTCCCAACAGCATAAGCAACAGTCTAAGCAATAGACTTGGCTGCTGCTGTTTTGTTATTGCCCCATCGGTGTCTTTTCGTCCAAAATGTCGACTCACTGCGTCGACATTCCCTTGGTACTGATGGCCCATCTGCTGGTCTTGGGCTTTGGCGGTACTCACCTGACTTTCCAAGGCTTGTTCCTGAGCTTGTAACAGCTGTACAGCATATTGATCGCGTTCTGCGCCCTGAAGGGAATTGAGCCGTGCTGACTCCTCAGATGTTAGCGGATGTACCATCGGCTGGCCATTGACTTCGCCGGACAGGAACAGCTTGTCTTTCATCTCCTCGGCAGTCTTAGGATCATTGAGACGTTTTTCAAGTTCTGTAAGACCTTCTGGTGATAGGCCTTTTATCATTTCCGGGTCGGAACTGACGTAATCCTTCATCCTGTCACGGATTTCCTTGCCGTTCAGAATTTCATATTTCTGCGGCTCGGATTCGCTTTGCTGTGAAGATGACTTAGGGGTCTCATCACTCTTTTCGGGCTTTTGTGCCCATGGGGATTTGTATTCGTTTGCCATATTCGTATATTTTTTATTTATGGTTCTTTATCTCTGTTTATCGGTGAATCCCATTGCTTACTTTTGTTTCTGAAACTATCTCTTTCAGAACTTTATCCAGCTGCCGTAGCTGATCGTGATTGAGCTTATGAATACAATCGATAGCAACTTTCTGAGCAAGGATTTGCCGATGGGAGATATCGCTTTCCTGAGAAATCTTCACGCCTGGCGTACAGATAACTTTGTAGTAGTCATTAAACGAATCTCTAAGCCATGCATATCCGGTATGCATGCCTTTCTTTGTGATATGTTCTATGGCATACTGCGCAGTCTGCTCACGAAGCTTCTGAATTTTCGGATCATCTGTCACTGCAGCTGCCTGGCTTCGATTCGTATTTATGGTTCTGATGAAAAGTCCCTTCCTCTTCGCCGTCTCAATCATGTTTTTCGTTCCTCTCGATTGAGCGTCCCAGAAGGCTATCAGGGCATCGGCATTGTCTGCCATCTTCGCGTTCCTGATTGGACCGGCTTTCTTCTCATCATTCAACCAGTCTGCGGGGAACTGGCGGATCTCATA
>JAEEGF011223518.1_pt1 | contig 19658 bp, 12 predicted proteins | sample 9134171 | NCBI WGS metagenome assembly JAEEGF01 (sample SAMN16246542, study PRJNA631951) | gut metagenome | biome: gut microbiome; feature: rumen; material: AP-attached | host: Bos | place: Iran: Karaj | collected 2018-10
AGGAGCTGGCTGTCTGGTTCGGCAAAAAAGTCCCCCGTCTCCAGCGCTTCCCTATCCAGCAGCAGATCTACAAGGAACTGAAAAAATAAATCCGTGCCTGGTAAAAACCATCTCCTCCGGATATCCGGAGGAGATGGTTTTTACTGTCTTCAGTATATTTCTCAGTTTTCTCTCAAAGGATTTGCTCCGTTAACTGCAAGAATGTACCACGCACAGGGAGCAACAGACGGGATGTTTTCAATCACTCTGTCCTTTTCTCCTGTCTGAAGTTCCGGTATGCTGGCCTGCGGGAAAAGACCGGATGACACCTGGAGTTTGTCCATCATAGTTAGAACCGCGTCAGCCTGCTCCTTTTCTCCGATTTCCTTCAGGGCCAGTGCAGCCATTGCAGAACCTTCCAGCCAGGAACCGGAAGTGTTGGAATTATCATAGGAATACCCGCCGTCAGCGGCGCGGCACATGACAATGTTGTCCATCCCGGAATCATCTCCGAGGCAGAGTTCGGCAAGAACCTGGGCGTCCGTAAGCATAAGATGGGTAATCGGCGTTACCCCGTCTTCTGCAGTACCCTGGAAGAATCTGCTGTCCCCGACAGAATACATCTTCTCTGTGACAAACTGCACTGCCGAAGAAGCTGCATCGCTGTATTTGCTCCACCCCGTGGCTTTGGCCAGCATACGGCATGCTGTCGCCATCCAGAGATTGTCGGATGTCGATTTATAAGTCAGATCGGTATAGGCATTTTCGCTTTTCCATCCGGTAAACCCGGAAGTATAGCCTGGGTTCCCGTCCTGGCAATTGCTGATAACCCAATTAAGAGCTGTGACAGCGGCATTCAGATAATTTTCATTGGGAATCGCTTTATGATATGCCAGCAGAGCCACTGTGGCTGCGCTGGAACTTTTTGTGCTGCTTCCCACCTGATAGGCATCCTGAAGCCATGCTCCCTGCTCATTGTTCCAGTAGCCCGGCTGTGTTGCAGCATTGCCCGCCATATAGGCATTCCGGAATCTTTTTTCTTTATCTGTTTCTCTCTGCAGAGCCTCAGCAAAAGCATCCAGAATTACGCGGGCGCTGTCATAATCACCTTCTGACATGAGTGCCAGAGCGGCTATTGCACTGTCGTAGGTATAGGATGAGACGGAGAGCAGAGGATCATCCGTTTCATAGCTTGCGATCGGGCATTTCTCAGCAACAGTAGACTTCAGGAAGTCAGCTGCGGCCTTCTTCGTCTGCTCATGCCCGTCATCAGCCAGGGCAAAAGCCGTCAGGCTGACAGCGAGGATTACTGCCAGCAGAGAGGAGAGGATTCGTCTGAAAAGTCCGGTTTTCATTTTGGTTTCCCTCCAATATCATATATGATTGCTGAAATCAGAACGGACTATATCCTTCTGCAGCCATAATGTACCACGCAGCAGCGGAAGTTTTGGGAAGATTCCTGTATGGTATTCCCTGTCCATCTGTAAGCAATGCGATATTTGTTCCCGGTACGCTGCCGTTATCCATCTGATACCGGTAAACAGCCGACAGAGCCTGGCTGGCTTCGTCTTCCATTCCGAGATTCCTGAAGGCAAGTGCCATAAGCAGTGTACTTTCCGTACTGAAACCGTCAGGTGTTTGGTTATCCGGTGAAAAACCTCCGTCCGTTCTGCGCAGTTCTAATGCCCTGCTGATGCCGGTACGGTCATTCATGACAATCGCCGCCAGCGCCTGAATGTCTGCAGAAACGAAAGCCGCATCTCCGGCATCACCGGAAAGATAGAACGATCCGTCAGGTGAACGCATGGAAAGCACATATTTTTCCGCACTTCTGGCAGCATCCGAATACCGGCTCTCACCGGTCTTGTCTGCCAGCATACTGAAAGCAGCATGCAGCCATATATTGTCTGCCGTGCTTCTGTCGCCGGATGTACTGCCTGATCTGAACCCACCTTCTGAATAACTGCAGGTCTCGAGAATCCGGTCAAGGATTGTCTGAGCGGCACGGGCATAGGAGAAAGACGTCTTTGCCCGGTCATACTGCATCAGGGCAAGCGAAGCCGCCACCAGGCTTTTAGTGCCGGTGTTTTCCGTGAAAATTGTTCCGTCATTTGCCAGCTCTGCAAGTGAGTCCAGAATCAGTCTGATATCACTGTCACTGTGGTTTTTGTTTTTACTGTTGTCTGCGAGCAGAGCAAGCGCTGCCAGCGCATTGTCGTATACGGCATCAGCTTCTTCTGTCTCCGTCCCGGCCGGATCGTAAACTGTCATCGGGCAGCCCTCTTCCGCCCGTTCGGACAGATACCTGACTGCCTTCTGCCCAGAGGATGCAAGGTCTTCCGGTTTTACTGGAGGCAGCGGAGCAGCTGTTGCAGGCGCAGCAGAGGATTTTGCTTCTTTCTGCTTCCCCGCATCCGTCTGTACAGAAGATGCAGTAACTGCAGATGTCGGCTGAGCCGAAGGCCCCGGCTGTTCCCCTTTGTTATTAAAAACTGTCAAAGCCAATATCAGTGCAATTATGGCAAGCACACCAATCACAATATAAGGCAAATATTTTAGCCACTTCGGCTTCTCAGGCGGTTTTGATTCTTTGATCGGCTCCTGTTTCTCAGACGGCTGTTGCTTTACTGAAGGCTTCTTTCCTCCGGACAGTTTTGGTTTTTCAACAGGTTCATGATCTTCAGTCGGCTTCTGCTCCTCAGGTGCCTTTTTTCCTCCGGACAGCTTTGTTTTGTCAGGCTGCTCCTGCTCTGTCTGAGATTCGTCCTGCGCCTCTTCATAGCATGGTCTGAGAAACTCCTGAGTAATATCACAGAGACGATCAACCATTTTCTCGCTGGAGGGAAATTTTGTCAGATTTATCCAGTTAATACCTGAGAGTTCGAACTTAATAACATCCGGGAGTGTAAAGTTTTCTATCTTGATAGGCACTGTCCTTTTTAGGTTGGAAAGTGCAAAATTCAATTCTCTTCTGCAATAGGGAGAATCAATATATCTCGGAGACAGAAAACAAAGGAAGATTTCACAGTTTTTGATTCTGTCTGCCAGTGCCTTCACAAAGTTCTCTCCCACTGAGATTCCGCCAGCGTCATACCACACTCTATAGCCTCTCTGTTGAAGATCGGAGATAATTCTATAGACAACCTCTTCGTCATCATGATTATAGCTGACAAAAATATACCCTTTGTCCCCGTTATAAGCCTTTAAAATATTTTTTCCTTCCATAACGGTATCCTCCCGGATCGGCTTTTCGAACTTTTTTGCTTTTAGAATAAAATTTTACCATGATTTCATAGTGTTTTCAATATAAAAGATTCCAAATAAGCAAAGCGCTCGCGGTAATCAGATTGCAGACGTCTATTTGTATTACATCTTTTTCATTTTCCTCGTACTTTTAACAGTTACCCCTATAAACACGAAATCCGCAGCGAAGATTTAATCCTCGCTGCGGGTCTCACAGATATTCAGATGTTTTCTTCCAACGGCAAGTATAGATAACTATTGCCCGGATGAAACACTACTAGAGGGAATAACAGAAAAGGTATGCATAAGATAGGAGAATCGTCTTCCGAAGCCTTCGGCACTTTCAATGGAATAATGTGCCGTGGCAACACGGCAGCCGTCGGATGCAGGAATAATATACACCATCTGAAGCAACTCGGGCATTCTTCCGCCGCCTTTAACCTCGGATGCATCAATCCGTATGCAGCTGCCTGCGCAGTCCAGTGGGTATGAGCTTCTGCTGATTTCATACTCATTTGAAAGGGCTTCTCCGATGGATGCAGCAACAGTTTCGGCATCCTGCGCGCTGTATGTCACTTCAAGATAATTCTCAGGTTTATCAGAGTTGTCATAGACAGAGATGAAGCATTCGCGGTCAGTTTCGCTTCGCCGTGCGAATGACTCATAGTCATAGTCCATCTCGAAGCCGATCGTATCATTTCTGATATGCTCGTATCGTACCGTCTCCTCCATGCCCTCCATGATAATTACTGTTTCAAACCGCTCACCGGGCTGTCTTTCGGATTCAGCCACGGTTTCAGGTACGGAGTCAGGTTCAGCCGGCTTGTCCTGGCCGGCAGGCAAAACAGGTACGGAAGCCTCTCCCGCGCGATTATTCCTGCTGAAACTGGTCAGAGCTGTCGTCAGCAGCAGTACAAGCGCGAGGAACACAATCGCTGTAAGGATAACTTTTTTCATCGTTTTCAGACTCCTTTCCGAAGATTGAAAAAACAAAGGTGCGCTGTGGAGAGAAGGCTTCGCATCAGGCTGCATAAGGCATATACAGGGGATTACTGAGCATGACCGCCATGATATTACAATACTCCTAAAAGAAAGTCAAGAACTCCAAAACAGGAAAGGATATCTCCGGTTACTGTACAGTGAGGAAGCAGTGCCGGCAGGACGTTCTAATCCGGCAGTGTAAACCAAGGGCCATTGAAAGATCCTGGCTGCTGAAAAGTTCACAAATGCTTCAATAAGTCGCCATTACTCTTGTTACCAGACTGTAGAAGTGTTATAATGTCAGAAGATTTTTGCTGATTATCTGATTGATTCAGCAAGGAAATTTTGTAGTTGCCGGTATCTGTTCCACATGCAAAACGCTCTATGAAAAGCTTTTTTCAGCCGTGCCGGCCAGGGAAACCCTGTATTTAATTTCAAATCATTTCCAGGAGCAATCCTTCTCTGGAGAATGAGTCAGAGCGGCTGTCATTGCAGCCGGATAACGATTGGTGACAAAGAAAATGATTCACAAACTGAAGCTACCACTGAATAAGATGCGTCTCACAACTGTTCAGATCATTATGCTGGCTTTCCTGGGTGCTATTCTGATCGGAACAGTTCTTCTGACGATCCCCGCCGCTACGGCCACAGGAGAACGCTGCTCTTTCCTTACCGCACTTTTTACGGCAACTACTTCTGTCTGCGTGACGGGGCTGGTCGTTGTCGATACCTTTTCGTATTGGAGTATTTGGGGAAAGATCATCATTCTTCTGCTGATCCAGATCGGCGGTCTGGGTGTTATCACCATTTGGGCTTTGTTTATGTTGCTGCTCCGCAAGCGGCTCACGCTGGAATCCCGGCTGATTATCCGGGATTATTATAATCTGGATAATGCGCAGGGGCTGATTCTGTTCATTCGAAAAGTAGTTAAGGGAACACTGATTGCAGAGAGCACAGGAGCTTTGCTATACTGTTTTGTTCTTATTCCCCGAAACGGTTTCTGGAAAGGCTTATGGCAAGCGGTTTTTACCTCCGTCTCTGCTTTGTGCAATGCGGGGATCGATATTTTTGGGCCGGACAGTCTGATTCCCTATCAGACGAATCTTCCCATGAACATCATTACTATGCTTCTGATCATCTTTGGAGGTCTTGGATTTATTGTCTGGTTCGATATGTTTCATACCTGCCGCATTTGCCGGAAGACAAAAGGCGGTTTTCGGTCTTTCTTTCACCGGCTTCATGAGCACACCCGCCTGGTTCTCACCGTAACGCTGTTCCTGATCATTACCGGCTGGCTGACCGTGCTGGTCGGAGAATACAATAATCCGTCGACGATCGGGGAAATGCCTTTCGGAGACAAAGCACTCGCCAGTCTCTTTCAGTCTGTCACCTTCCGGACGGCCGGTTTTTCAACACTCCCTCAGCAGGACCTGACACCGTTCACCTGCATTGCAGGGCTTTTCTATATGTTTATCGGAGGCTCTCCCGCTGGAACGGCAGGAGGCGTGAAGACGGTTACAGCGGCGATTATTATTTTGAATGCCGGAGCCTATATCCGCCAGGAAAACGAGACGGTTATTTTTGGCAGGCGAATTACATATTCCATGATTTCCAAAGCCATTGCAATCGTTACCGTCAGCTTTTCGATGACTGTTCTGTTTGCTCTGCTTCTTCTCCTGGTAGATGATATTTCCCCTCTCTCGGCATTTTATGAGATTTTCAGTGCAACGGGAACAGTTGGTCTATCCAGGGGGGCAACAGCATCGCTGAATACAGGGGGAAAGGCGATTGTGATTCTGGCCATGTATGCCGGGAGGATTGCGCCGATTTCAATGACGCTGTTTTTCGGCATGGGAGATAAAAGCACAAAAAGCATTCAGTATCCGACGGGAAAGTATCTGATCGGTTGAAAGGAGAACAAAGCAAAAATGAAAAAGAAAGCGTTTGCAGTACTTGGACTGGGCAGATTTGGAATGGGTGTCGCTGATGGGTTGATGGAACGTGGCGCTGAGGTACTTGTCGCAGATAAAAACAGACGTATCATCGAGCAGAACGCGCATAAGTATACACAGGCTGTCATAGCCGATCTCGCTGATGTTGATGAAATAAAGGAACTTGGCCTTGGCAATATGGATGTTGTTATTGTTTCCATGGCTCAGGATCTGGAAGCGAGCATTATGTGTGTGATGGTCGCTAAAGAAAACGGCGTCCACAGGATTATAGCCAAGGCTGAAAATAAAAGGAAAGGTGAAATCCTTAAAAAGGTTGGCGCGACCCAGGTCATTTATCCGGAGAGAGAAAGCGGGATCCGTACAGCGTTCCAGCTGATGTCCCGGGATATCCTGCAGTTTTTTGACCTTTCAAGCGATCTGGTTTTTGTGGAAATGGAACCGCGCAAGGAGTGGGACGGGAAAAAAATCTCTGACCTGGAACTCCGCTCAAAATACGGCATCAATGTAATTGCAATCCGAAGAGGAGAAAAGGTGCAGACCGTCATCAATCTGGACACCGTAATCCGAAAAGAAGAACCACTTCTGACAGTGATTTCAAAAGAACATCTGGAAAAACTTGAGCTGAACACCTGAAGGTGATCTCTATGCCGAAAACCGAGAACAAAACCCATCCTGAAACGGCTTCTGATGCCGATACCGAAAACGGCAGGCTTTACAGAATTTATGCTTCCGCCGGAAATCCTCTGGATTCCGGAACATACCGGTTTGTTGCTGAATTTGCACGCCGCAAAGCAGCGGAGAAATATGCTAAATATATTCAGAAGAAAAAGCGTTTTTCAGACAAATCCATCCTGATAAAAGAGGTCTTAACAGAGGAACCCGCTGCGGAGGAAGGTGAACTTGTAGTTGTTCTCAGCCCGTTGGGTGAACTGCCGGCGCCGAAAAAAGAAAACATCGGAGACAGCAAAAAAACTCAGGCAATCCGTGGCCGCAAACAGAAAAAAGCTGAGAAGGGGAAAGAAAAGAAGGCCTGAGAGAAAAAAGAGTCTGAAAAATCTGTCTTTATACAGTAGAAAGAGATGAAGCGTTATGGCAATCACGAAAACAGATTTCATGCGCGGCATGCAGTGTCCGAAAATGCTCTGGCTGGACAAGCACAGGCCCGGCCTGAAAGTGATTCCCCCCGAAATTCAGGCAAAGCTGGATGCAGGGAACGAATTCGGAGACCTGGCGATGAGCATGTTCGGCCCCTATGAGGAGATGACCGTATATCTCCCGGGAACAACCATCCCTGACAAGAAAGCCATGCTGCAGCGTACGCAGGAGCATCTGGAAGCCGGAACAGCTGTACTCTGTGAGGCAGCCTTTTCCAACTACAACAACTACTGCGCTGTTGATATCCTCCGGAAGACGGAAACGGGTTACGATTTCTATGAGGTTAAGAATGCGCCGGAAGTTTATCCCCAGTTTGTAAAGGATGCGGGCTTTCAGTATTACATCATTTCCAGATGCGGTATAAAGATCGGAAAAGTATTCATCGTCATTCATGGGCCGGATGAAGAGAATCCCTTTGTTCCCGTCGAGGTAACTCAGGAGGCAAAAGGCTATTATAAATGGATCAACGATCATATCTGGGATCTCAACCGTCTGCAGAAACAGGCTGAAGAAATCGATATAGAGCCGGGAAATCAGTGCTCCGACCCGTATGAATGCTGGTATTACGGCTACTGCCACAACACCGGAGATAACGCCGCCATCTGATGTTACCCAGATGGCGGCGTTTTTATGTTTATATCTGTCAAAATTTCAATCACAACAGAAACAGGCTGAGCGTTCCTTTATTAATTAACAAGCATGTACCGGGCATAAAGTGATTTTGCAAATGGTGCAAGGTCAACGCTTATCTGATGGCGGAGATGGGACACATCAAGATCATCTACCCGGACGCGGTCAAGATTGTCAGCATCCTTGAGGCATGCCATCAGTTCCAGATAGCGGTCCATTTGCCGGGGCGCAATATGATATTGTCCGGCCACGTAAATTTTTAACGTATCACTCATTGAGTGCACCGTTATAATGGCATAAAGAATCTGCATTTCTTCTTCGGTAAACAATGCCGGCGGGAGGATACGGAGATCCCGGAGCATCTCTGCCGATCTTCGCCCGTGCTCATGATCAACGCTGTCATCAATTCTTCCGATATCATGATAGGAGCACGCAGCCATCAAAAGCTGCATGTCAGCGTCACTCAGAGATACCTTCCACGCAATCAGCGCTCCCAGAAGGATTACCCGCTCTATATGGTCAAGACCGTGCAGTTCACTCTCATAAATAACAGATCTGTTCAGTTTTTTGCAGGTGTGCATAAGCTGTGTATAATACGGGGTCCTTTTGAAATCCGAAATCATTTCACTTCGGGACGCCCATTCTGAGTTTAAAAGATCAGGCAGGATCATGGTTTTCATACTGTCATCTCCCACATCAAATAACTTTTCCTTTTCTGCCTGCATTATATATGTCTGAAAAGAATTCCGCAAGAAATTCCGCCTTTTTAATTGTTCACAATTATTGATTGAATTCTGTCCGCCAAAACGGTATGCTTGCTGTGCGATCAGGGAATATGTCTGTATACTCCCTGCCGTTCAGGCACGGAGAGGCAGATTTCAAAGCATATACGAAAAAGAAAGGTTTTGGAAATCATGAACATCGGAAAAAAATCGTTATTCAGAATGATTATCGCTGCAATGCTTGTATTGTTTATGACAGTGGGTGCATCAGCCGTACAGGTTTCCGCAGACGGCAACGACGCCGGCAATACTCCCCTGCGGGCAGATCAGGACGCTGTAAAGATCTATGAGAATGCCGGGTATAAACTTTCAGTTCCTGCTGAGATTGACGAACTTCTGATCGTGGAAATGCCGCAGAATGACGGCATCCTGTTCACCGTTTCAGAGAAGCTGTCCGTTGAGACAGACAAGGCACAGGGCGGCAGCGGTGACGGCGCAGGACGGCTCTTCAGCATTGGAGCTCTCAGTGAAATTCAGCTGTATGATATGCTCTGCAGTGATATGTCCGGCATTGAAATCTTTGCCAGAGATGACGCCGGGATTTATTATGCGTATTACCATCCCACAGATGTCCGTGTCGTGCGGGAGAACTATGAAGACAGGGAATCTCTGGCACAGTGGAGTATGCTCAACGAGTGGGCCTGGGGTGAAGTGAGAGATACGTTTATCAGGGAAAACAATGGATTCACCCCCGAGACGTACAGCAATTCGGCTCTGGCTATCTGCCTTGCCCGCGCGGCATATGGAGATAATGTGCAGTACACACTCAGTTCCCCTGAGGCCGGTTCTCTTGTTCCGGACGGTGTATACGCTGCACCTTATGCGATGCGGCTGATCCGCAACGTAAAAACGGAAACAACCGATGCCGCAGCGCCGGACGGAGAATACATTGTTCTGGATTTTCCGGATGACGGGATACGGTTTGACTTTTTCACAGCTGAAGGCAGCAGGAATCTGGTCCGCCAGGTATGGAGCGGCAATGAGCAGCTTTTTGAACTTGCTCTCCCTGACAGCACCACTGCAGCGGCCGACATCATGCAGGAATGGGTTGATGCGCTTCTCGCGGCGGACAGCATGCGGGAGCTAGGATATACACCGGATGATTTCATCGGCAGCTGGTCGGAGAAATTCGATGGTAACGGCCGAATCACAGTTGAAAAAGGTGCGAAAGGCAGTTATGACATTCGCATTGAAAGGCCTCGGGAGGACGGTAAAGAAGATATCTGGGAGATGACGGGGCGTCCAGCAGGAGATGGCGGCATACTGTACTATGAATACGGAAAACATATTATTCGCACTGACGGCAGTGAAGAGTATTCCGATAATGTGCAGTATGAAAACGGAACCGGAAGGCTGACTCTCAACAGCGCTTTTGAGATCATGTGGCAGGATGATGTTGACCATGCTGGAGACAATGCCGTATTTGTCAATGAGGGATAAACAAAGGATCATAAGCTGAAAGAAAACAACAGGTAACTGGCAGCATTATCATATGGTAAAGATATGATAATGCTGCTCTTATATGTATTGGTAGGAGTGCCGCCACTGTGGTATTGTAAATTCAAGCTGCAGTGTGCGGCGGTTTTTATTTATTAAGAAGGAGAATAAGGCTATGGAAACGGTACCTGAGTTTTTCGGAAGCAAAGTATTTGACGATCGCGTCATGAAAGCACGGCTGTCGGCAGACGTATATAACTCCCTGAAAAAAACGATACAGGAAGGCAGCGAACTGGATCTCTCTGTGGCTAATGCAGTGGCAGATGCCATGTGTACCTGGGCAGTGGAGAACGGTGCTACACATTTCACCCACTGGTTCCAGCCGCTGACCGGCATTACAGCTGAAAAGCATGACAGCTTCATCTCTCCGGCACCTGATGGCCGTGTGATCATGGACTTTTCCGGAAAGGAATTGATCAAGGGGGAGCCCGATGCATCGAGTTTTCCTTCCGGCGGGCTGCGGGCAACCTTTGAAGCAAGAGGTTACACGGCATGGGACCCGACAAGCTATGCTTTTATCAAGGATAAGACCCTCTGTATACCGACGGCTTTCTGTTCTTACAGCGGTGAAGCGCTGGATAAGAAGACGCCGCTGCTTCGCTCCATGGATGCCATCAACCGGCAGGCACTGAGAGTACTGAAACTCTTCGGCAATAAAGACGTCAAACATGTGACGACGTCCGTCGGGCCTGAACAGGAATACTTTCTGATCGACAAGGAGATGTTTGAAAAGAGAAGAGATCTCGTTTATACAGGGAGAACTCTTTTCGGGGCCAAGCCACCGAAGGGTCAGGAACTGGATGACCATTATTTCGGTACAATCAAACCCCGCGTCCAGGCGTACATGAACGAACTGAATGAAGAGCTGTGGAAGCTCGGCATCCTGGCCAAGACCGAGCATAATGAGGTGGCTCCTTCACAGCACGAACTGGCACCGATCTACACCACAACCAACCGGGCAACAGACCATAACCAGCTTACCATGGAAGTCATGCAGAGAGTTGCCCGGAAACACGGGATGGTCTGCCTGCTGCATGAGAAGCCTTTTGCAGGGGTTAACGGCAGCGGCAAGCACAACAACTGGTCTATCGCCACGGATACAGGTATGAACCTGCTCTCCCCCGGCGAAACACCGCATGAGAACACGCAGTTTCTGCTGTTCCTGGTAGCCATTATCAAAGCGGTGGACGATTATCAGGATCTGCTGCGGCTCTCGGTCGCCACTGCGGGGAACGACCATCGGCTTGGCGCCAATGAAGCACCTCCGGCTATCGTGTCTATCTTCCTCGGAGACGAACTTGAAGCAATTCTGGAGGCCATCGAAAGTGATGCGCCTTATGCCGGAACGGAAAAGAAGAGAATCCGTCTGGGAGCTGATGTGCTGCCGTACTTTACCCGTGATACGACAGACAGAAACAGAACCTCCCCGTTTGCCTTCACCGGCAATAAGTTTGAGTTCAGAATGGTGGGTTCCTCCAACTCGATCGCCTGTGCAAATATTATGCTCAACACGGCAGTAGCCGAAGCACTGTGCCAGATGGCGGATGAGCTGGAAAAGGCAGATGACTTTGACAGCTGCCTGCAGGAGCTGATCAAGAGAACTATCCGGGAACACAAGAGAATCGTTTTTAATGGCAATGGCTACGATGATTCATGGGTAAAGGAAGCCGTTGAAAAGAGAGGCCTTCTGAATCTCCGGACAACTCCGGAAGCAATGGCCAGGCTGCTTGATGAGAAGAACATCAGAGTACTCACAAAACACACCGTTATGAGTGAGGCGGAAATCCGTTCACGCTATGAGATCATGATGGAAAACTACTGCAAAACGGACATGATCGAGGCACGCACAATGGTAAGAATGGCTAAAAAGGATATTTTGCCGGCTATAGACAGTTATATGAAGGAACTTGCCGATGTGATCACAGCAAAGCAGTCAGTCAGCCCAGAACTGGCATGCGGACATGAAAGCAAAAAACTGAAAAAGCTCTCCGCGCTGGCAGATCTGATTGATGAACGCAGCGATGCTCTGGATGCCATGGCATCAGAAACAGAAAAAGTCAGCGATATCACCTGTCAGGGAGAAAAGATCTGGAAAGATCTCCTGCCGGATATGGCCGCATTGCGGCAGGTCTGCGACGAAACGGAGACCCTTGTAGGGAGAAAATACTGGCCCTTCCCGACCTATGGAGATCTGCTGTTCAGCGTAAAGTAAGGAGGCTTCCATGTGTTCCATAATGGGCTTTACCTCGCAGAGCTATAGCGAGGAGGAAATCAGAGTCTGGTTTGACCGTACAAAATCCAGAGGCCCGGATATGAGCCGCATTGAAAAGGCAGGTGAAGGCGTTCTTTGCTTTCACCGTCTGGCAATCATGGGGCTTCACGAGGAGGGTATGCAGCCTTTCCATCTGGATGGCGACATGTGCGTATGCAACGGAGAACTGTATCTGTTTCGTCCTCTGAAAGCTGAACTTGCGAAAGATTATACCTTTATCAGCGATTCCGACTGTGAAATTATCCTGCCTCTGTATCACAAATACGGGACGGATATGTTCCGGATGCTCGATGCAGAATTCGCCATGATCATCTATGACAGCCGGAAGCACGAATTTATTGCAGCAAGAGATCCCATCGGAATCCGGCCTCTGTTCTACGGAACTGCACCGGACGGAAGCATGGTATTTGCAAGTGAAGCAAAGAACCTTGTCGGTCTCTGCCGGGAAATCATCCCCTTCCCGCCCGGATACTATTATGCGGACGGCAAATTTGTCCGTTATGCGGACCTGACAACAACTGAATACTACCAGAGCGGTTCTATAGACGCCATCTGTGAAGGAATCCGGGAAAGGCTGATCCTCGGCGTGGACAAGCGGCTGGACGCGGATGCTCCTTTGGGATTTCTCCTCTCCGGCGGGCTGGATTCCAGCCTGGTATGTGCCATTTCCGCCCGGATACTCGGTAAGCATGTGAGAACTTTTGCCATCGGGATGGATAAGGACGCCATTGACCTGAAATATGCCCGGCAGGCTGCCGACTATATAGGAGCAGAACACACAGAGGTTTATATGACCAGGCAGCAGGTGCTGGATACCCTTGAAGAAGTGGTGGCAATGCTGGGGACCTATGATATCACAACCATCCGCGCCAGTATGGGGATGTATCTGTGCTGCAAGGCCATCCATGAACAGACAGATATCCGGGTTCTTCTGACGGGCGAGATCAGCGACGAATTGTTCGGCTATAAATATACCGACTTTGCCCCTTCCCCGGAAGAATTTCAGAAAGAGGCTAAAAAGCGGGTGGACGAACTCTATATGTACGATGTTCTGCGTGCCGACCGCTGTATTTCTGTCAACTCTCTGGAGGCACGTGTACCTTTCGGTGATCTGGAATTCGTGAAATACGTGATGGAGATTGATCCCAGCCTAAAGATGAACACCTATGGAATCGGGAAATATCTTCTGCGTCACGCTTTTGAAAAGGATAAAATCCTTCCGGATGAGATTCTGTGGCGGCAGAAAGCCGCATTTTCCGATGCAGTGGGACATTCCATGGTGGATGATCTCAAGGCTTACGCAGAAAGTATGTATACCGATGAGGAATTTGAAAAACGCCGCAGGGACTATGGCTTTGCACAGCCGTTTACCAAAGAAAGTCTGCTATATCGGGAACTGTTTGAAAAATACTACCCCGGTCAGGCAAGAATGATAGCGGATTTCTGGATGCCGAACAAGGCCTGGGAAGGCTGCAATGTCAATGATCCGTCCGCAAGAGTGCTGTCAAACTACGGAAAAAGCGGACAATGAAGGGAGATGCCCGGAGATGACAAAGTACATTTTTGTAACGGGAGGCGTTGTATCAGGCCTCGGAAAAGGAATTACTGCCGCTTCTCTGGGCAGACTGCTGAAAGCACGCGGCCTGAAAGTGGCGGCGCAAAAGCTTGATCCGTACATCAATGTGGATCCGGGGACCATGAGCCCTTATCAACACGGAGAAGTCTATGTGACGGAAGACGGCGCTGAAACAGACCTGGACCTCGGGCATTACGAGCGCTTCATTGATGAAGATCTGAACCGGTATTCCAATCTGACTACAGGCAAGGTCTACTGGAATGTGCTGAACAAGGAACGACAGGGAGAATTTCTCGGGAGTACTGTTCAGATCATCCCGCATATTACAGATGAAATCAAAGCGTTTATATACAACGTCGGCAGGACGGCAGGCGCAGAAGTCGTGATCACGGAAGTCGGCGGAACGATCGGTGATATCGAAAGCCAGCCTTTTCTGGAGGCTATACGGCAGGTCAGCCAGGAAGTCGGTACGGAAAATGCAATGTTCATTCATGTTACTCTTGTCCCCTATCTGAAAGGCAGCCGGGAACACAAGACCAAGCCGACACAGCATTCCGTCAAGGAACTGCAGGGTATGGGTATTCATCCGGATATGATCGTTCTTCGCTCGGATGAGCCGATTGAAGACCAGACGATCTTCCAGAAGGTTGCCATGTTCTGCAATGTCCGTCCGGAATACGTGATGGACAACCGTACAATCGACGTGCTTTATGAGTGCCCGTTAATGCTGGAAAAGCAGGGTTTTTCCGGGCTGGTATGCAGGCGCCTGGGAATCCAGACAGCAGAGCCGGAGCTTTCGGAATGGAGAAAAATGGTTGAGGCGGCGCATCTTGTAAGCCGGAAGGTGACAGTCGCCCTTGTCGGTAAGTACGTTCAGCTCCATGATGCTTATCTCTCTGTTATGGAGGCTATCCGTCATGCGGGATATGCGCTCGGCACGGATGCGGAAATCCGCTGGATTGACTCGGAAACCATTACGGAGCAGAATCGGGAAGAGCTGCTTGCCGGCACGGATGCCGTTCTGGTTCCGGGAGGATTCGGGAGCCGGGGCATTGAGGGGATGATCTTCGCAGCGCAGTACGCCAGAGAAAGGAAACTCCCCTATCTTGGTCTCTGCCTGGGGATGCAGATCGCCGTGATCGAATTTGCCCGTAACGTGGCGGGGCTCACCGGCGCAAACTCCGGGGAGTTTGATGAATTTTCCGCATACAAGGTGCTGCATTTTCTTCCCGGGCAGAACAACGAAATCAACAAAGGCGGAACGCTCCGCCTCGGTGCGTATCCCTGTAAAATAGTACCCGGAACTAAGCTGGAGGAATGTTACGGGCTACCGGAAATATCTGAACGCCACCGCCACAGGTATGAATTCAACAATGATTATCGGGAGATCCTTCAGAAAGCAGGGCTGATTATCAGCGGTACTTCACCTGACGGTACTCTGGTAGAAACCGTGGAACTGGCGGATCACCCGTTTTATGTCGGCGTTCAGTACCATCCTGAATTCAAGAGCAGGCCGAACAAACCGCATCCGCTGTTCGTCGGTATGCTCAGAGAAGCACTTGCCCATCGGACGGAGGAAGGAAAAAATGAATGATCAGCAGTGGCAGTCCTACGGGAGAGTTATCGAAAAAGATGCTTGTGGCATAGGTGCAATTGTTGACCTGCAGGGTCGTCAAAGCTGCAATACAGTAGACGATGCCCTGACCATCGTGGAAAACCTGGAACACCGCGCGGGAAAAGATGCCTCAGGCAAGACGGGAGACGGTGTTGGAATCCTGCTGCAGATCTGCCATCCGTTTTTCGCGAAAGCAGCCGGAGAGTGCGGTATAGAGCTCGGGAAAGAGGGAGATTACGGCGTTGGCATGTTCTTTTTCCCGCAAAGCGCACTTCACAGGGGCCAGGCCAAAAAGATGTTTGAGATCATCACTGAGAAAGAGGGCCTGCATTTTCTGGGATGGAGAGAGGTTCCCGTACATCCTGAGATTCTGGGAGAAACAGCACGAAGCTGTATGCCGGCCATCTGGCAGTGCTTTATTGAACGGCCTGCGGATATTGCTCCGGGGTTCCGTTTTGATCAGAGACTTTATGTCATAAGGCGGGAATTTGAACAGTCAAACAGTGACACCTATGTGACAAGCCTTTCTTCCAGATCAATCGTCTACAAAGGAATGTTTCTTGTCTCTCAGTTGAGAAACTTTTACCTTGACCTTCAGTGCGGGGAGTACGCTTCCGCAATTGCGATGGTGCATTCCCGCTTTTCAACCAATACAACACCGTCGTGGGAACGGGCTCATCCGAACCGCTTTCTTCTTCACAACGGAGAAATCAATACCATCCGCGGCAATGTTGACCGTATGCTTGCCCGGGAAGAAACCATGTCCTCCGAACTGCTGCAGGATAACATGGACAGGATCTATCCGGTGATTGCATCATCCGGTTCCGATTCCGCCATGCTGGACAATACGATCGAATTTCTGGTAATGAACGGAATCGACCTTCCTCTGGCAATGATGATGACAATCCCTGAGCCATGGAAGAACGACAAAACGATCTCCCGCAAACGGAGAGACATGTACCGCTATTATGCCACAATGATGGAACCCTGGGATGGGCCAGCGTCGATTCTGTTTTCCGATGGTGTACTCGTCGGAGCAATTCTGGACAGAAACGGGCTTCGCCCGTCCCGGTATTATCTGACGGATGACCATCGGCTGATTCTCTCCTCCGAGGTCGGCGTGCTGAACATCCCGGAAGAGCATATTCTTCGCAAGGACCGGCTGCACCCCGGAAAAATGCTGCTTGCAGACACCAGGCGCGGCCTGCTTCTCGAAGATGATGAAATCAAAGATCTATATGCGTCCCGCCAGCCTTACGGGGAATGGCTGGATCAGAATCTGATTCAGCTTGCGGGGCTGCCGATTCCCAACACGCAGGTCCCCCATCACTCGCAGGAAATGCGCGACAGACTCTACCGCGCTTTCGGCTATACATATGAGCAGATTAAAGATACCATACTGCCGATGGCCCGCACAGGAGGAGAGCCGACTGCCTCTATGGGGGCGGACGAACCCCTGGCCGTTTTATCCGGGCGGTATCCGCCTTTATTTGATTATTTCAAACAGCAGTTTGCCCAGGTAACCAATCCCCCGATCGATGCAATCCGGGAGGAGTGCGTAACAGATACAACCGTTTATGTCGGCAGAGACGGGAATCTGCTCCAGGATACACCGGAAAACTGCACGGTCCTGCAGATTAACAACCCTATATTGACGGGTGTGGATCTGCTGAAAATCAAGGCACTCCGGAGAGAAGCGTTTCATGTGGAAACAATCTCTCTTCTGTACTATAAAAACACATCCCTCGAACGGGCTGTAGACCGGCTTTATATCCAGTGCGATAAAGCCTATCGGCAGGGGGCTAATATTCTGATCCTCTCCGATCGCGGTGTGGATGAAAATCACATGGCAATTCCCTCTCTCCTGGCCGTGTCCGCCATGGAGCAGTATCTTGTAAGGACAAAAAAGCGCACTTCCGTTTCCATCATTCTGGAAAGTGCAGAGCCTCGCGAGGTACATCATTTTGCTCTGCTGCTCGGCTACGGAGCACGGGCAATCTGCCCGTATCTGGCACATGAATGTATTGAGGAATGTATCGAGCTGGGATTGCTCGATAAGGATGCTCATACCGCAATCGATGATTATAATATGGCTGTGCTACACGGTATCGTGAAAATAGCTTCCAAAATGGGTGTTTCCACAATTCAGTCCTATCAGTCAGCGCAGATATTCGAGGCAGTCGGGATCTGTCAGCCGGTAATTGATAAGTACTTCACACACACAGTCAGCCGGGTCGGAGGGATTGGACTGGAAGAGATCGGGGAGTCCGTGGAATATCACCACAGTCATGCTTTTGATCCTCTCGGGCTTGGCGTTGATACACGGGTTGACAGTGTAGGAATTCATAAGCTGAGAGAAGGCTTCCGGAGTGAACAGCATCTTTATGATGCCGAGACGATCGTGCTGCTGCAGGAGGCCGTACGAGAAGGCAGCTATGAGAAGTTCCGTGCTTATTCCGACAGGCTTTATGAAAAGCGCTCGCCGCAGACGCTTCGCGCGCTGCTGGAATTCCGGTTTTCCGAAAACGGGGGTATTCCACTTGAACAGGTTGAGAGTGTAGAAGAGATCGTCAGACGTTTCAAAACCGGAGCAATGTCATACGGCTCCATCTCAGAGGAGGCGCATGAATGTATTGCTACGGCTATGAACCGTCTGGGCGGGAAATCCAATTCCGGTGAGGGAGGCGAGGAAATCTCGAGGCTTGGAACAGAAAAGAACAGCGCCATCAAGCAGGTTGCTTCCGGCCGTTTCGGTGTGACAAGCCGTTACTTATGCTCGGCCAGAGAGATCCAGATAAAAATGGCTCAGGGGGCAAAGCCCGGTGAAGGCGGTCATCTTCCGGGCAGTAAGGTCTATCCCTGGATTGCCAAAACAAGGCACTCAACACCGGGAGTCAGTCTGATCAGCCCCCCTCCGCATCATGATATCTATTCCATAGAGGATCTTGCCCAGCTGATTTATGATCTGAAAAACGCCAACCGGGATGCGCGTATCTCCGTAAAGCTTGTAAGCGAAGCAGGCGTAGGAACTATAGCATCCGGTGTTGCAAAAGCAGGGGCACAGGTTGTTCTGATCTCCGGATATGACGGAGGAACCGGTGCTGCCCCGCGAAGTTCCATTCATAATGCCGGGCTTCCCTGGGAGCTGGGCATCGCAGAAGCCCACAAAGCCCTGATTGAGAACGGACTTCGAAAGCGCGTGATCCTGGAGACAGACGGGAAACTGATGACCGGCAGAGATGTGGCTGTCGCCGCTGTTCTCGGTGCTGAAGAATATGGTTTTGCCACCGGCGTACTGGTCTCTCTCGGCTGCGTTATGATGCGGGTATGTAATCTGGATACTTGCCCGATGGGCATTGCAACTCAAAATCCGGAGCTTAGATGCCGTTTTCACGGAAAGCCGGAATACGTGGAAAACTTTATGCGTTTTGTGGCACAGGAGCTGCGGGAGATTATGGCAAAGCTCGGTATATCCAAGGTGGATGACCTGATCGGAAAGCGGTCCCTCCTTCGGAAGCGGCAGGATCTTTCTTCACGAGCCCAGAGTGTACTTTTGGACAGCCTGCTTGACGGCGGGTGTGATACTGCCTGTCACTTTGAACAGGCAGAGCAGTATCCGTTTCATCTGGAGAATACAGCTGACCTGAAGGATCTTCTGCCGGCTTTTGAGGAAACTCTGAACGACGGGCAACCGCGGGCAGCTGCCATATCGGTCTCAAGTCATAACCGGGCGTTCGGAAGCATTCTCGGTTCTGAAATCACAAAACGCTGCGGGGAAAGCCTCCCTGACGACAGTATTACAGTGCTGGCAGAAGGGGGAGGCGGTCAGTCATTCGGGGCTTTTATTCCGAAAGGTATGACCATCCGTCTGACCGGAGACAGCAACGACTACTTCGGGAAGGGGCTGTCAGGCGGCAGACTGATAGTTAAACCGCCTGAAAAGAGCACATTCCACCCGGGTGAAAATGTCATTATC
>JAEEGF010156837.1_pt1 | contig 19653 bp, 16 predicted proteins | sample 9134171 | NCBI WGS metagenome assembly JAEEGF01 (sample SAMN16246542, study PRJNA631951) | gut metagenome | biome: gut microbiome; feature: rumen; material: AP-attached | host: Bos | place: Iran: Karaj | collected 2018-10
ATGCCGTTCACGACGGCCGGCTCGTCGATGACGGTGTGGGAGTGGCCGCCGATGATTACGTCCACGCCCAAAGCGGGATCGAGCATCGCCGCAAGCTTTTTGTCCTCCTCAAAGCCGATGTGGGTGAGAAGCACCGTGAAGTCGATGTCGATGGCGTTGTAGGTGTTGCAGATCTTGCCTACCTCTTCCGCTGCGTCCTCAAGGGTGACGAACGTTCCGATCAGGCCGTCGCTCTTGCACTGCATAAGGGCGACCTCGGTGAGAATGCCGATGAACAGAATCTTCATGCCGTCCACTTCGAGAATGTGGCAGGGTCTGAAAAGTCTGGCGCCGTTGGTCTTGATGTGCAGGTTGGCGTTCACGATCGGGAATTCCGCGCACTTTTCCAGGAACAGGAGGTGCGCCAGACCGTAGTCGACCTCGTGGTTTCCGAGTGTGACGATGTCCGGGCCGAGCATGTTCATGATCTGGATCGTGGACAGGCCGAGGAACTCCGAGTCGATGATGGAGCCGCGGAACATGTCGCCCGCGATCGCGTAAATGACGTTTTCCTCGTCCTGACGCACCTTGTTGATGTAGCCGGAGAGAAGCGAAACGCCGCCCACCAGTTTGGCGTCCAAGTTCTCGGCAAGGAAGTCGCCGTGCATGTCGTTGGAGTGAAGCAGGGTCAGTTTTTTCAGATTTTTCATAGTAACTCCTTTTTTATTTGAATTTGCGGCCGGTCCGTGGCCGTAAACAAGTGTTTTCATTATATCAGAAGAGCGTTCCGCGTTCAACGGGTTGCTTCACGGATTCACAACGAACCTCGGCTTGCCCTCTTTCCAGAGCCTCAAACTCTCCGCCACCATCGCGATCAGCCTGTCTCTGGCCTCCTTCGACGCCCAGGCGATATGCGGCGTGATCATGCAGTTCTTCGCGGTCCTCAGCGGGTCGTCCGCGCGCATCGGCTCTTTAATAAGGACGTCGATTCCCGCGCCGGCGATCTTCCCGGAATTGAGTGCGTCCGCGAGAGCCTGCGAGTCAACCACCCCTCCCCTTGCGGTGTTCACGATGAACGCATCAGGCTTCATCAGCGCCAGCGTCTCGCGGTTCACAAGGTTCTTCGTGCCCTCGTTGAGCGGGCAGTTGAGAGACAGGAAGTCGCTCTCGGCGAAAAGCTCCTCTTTGCTCACGAATCTGTAGGGGCAGTTCTTTTTCGGCGTGCGGGTGTAGACGATTACGTTCATTCCGAGGGCGCTGCCGATTTCCGCCACTTTCCCGCCGATCGCGCCGAAGCCTGCGATTCCAAGCGTCTTCCCCGCCAGTTCAGTCAGCCTGAACGGGAAGTAAGAGAACGTCGCCGACCCCACCCAGTCGCCGCGGTGCACGGACGCGTTGTAGTCCCCGATGCTGGTCGCGAACGAAAGAATGAACGCAAAAACAAGCTGCGCCACCGAAGCCGTACTGTAGCCTGGCGCGTTCACGACGTCGATTCCGAATTCTCTCGCCGCCGCCGTGTCCACGTTGTTGTAGCCTGTCGCGAACAGCCCGATGTACTTCAGCTCCGGAAGCTTCTCCAGAACGTCCCGCGTCATCTCCGCCTTGTTTATAATCACCGCGTCCGCGTTTGCGCACGCCTCCGCGATCTTTTCGTGGGGAATCACGTCGAAATACGTGACCTCTCCGAGCGCCTCCAAAGCGCTGAAATCCAGGTCGCCGTTCGTGACCGTGTCCCTGTCAAGTACAGTTATTTTCATAAAAACTCCTATAATGTCAGTCAGTCAAAGTCATCTGCCGCCGAGCAGCTTGAATATCACCCTGTTAGTGACGAAAATCACGTCGTCCTCTTTGGCGAGCTTCTCGAGCAGGCGTTCGTCGTTCTCGAAAGCGTCCGGCACCGCGTCAAACTCGTACGCGTGGCCCCAGACGTAGAAAAACAGGTCTTTGCCCTCCTGTTCCGGCCTCGCGGCGATGAAGCGGTCGCAGACGTCGAAGAGCGCGCCGTCAAAGTGAAGGATCGTCGGATGCCAGAGCATGAAGTTTTCCGGCGCCCCGAAGCCGAAGGTCGAGTTGACCGTGCGGCCGTACCTTATGCAGGTCGTGTTTTTGAGGTGCTCCGCGATGTCGCCGAATTGCGGGTCGAGGCCGCAGGGGTAGGCGCAGCCCAGAGGCTTTTCGCCGGTCAGGCGTTCCATTTCCGCCGCGTCCTTTTCGAACTCCTCCGTGACCTGTTCGAGAGTGATCTGCGGAAGATAGGCGTGCGTGAAGCCGTGGGCGGCCAGTTCGTGGTTCTTGTAGAGACCGTTCCTGACGTCCTCCGGCGTCACCTTGATGTGGTCGATCGTCCTGCCGTAGCAGGGAACCTTGCTCTGCGTTCCGAGAAGGCCGAAGTTCACGTTGAACGTGCATTTCGCGCCGTAGGTATCGAGCAGCTTGATCAGCTTTTTGTCCTGGATCACGCCGTCGTCAAAGCTGAACGTCACGTATTTTCTTTTTTCCGCCCTGAGAAGCGCTATATCGGCCGCGTCGACGTCCGAATATGCTCTTTTAAGTGTTCTTTCCGCCATTTTACCCTCCAAAACAACGATTTATACGGTGAGTTCCGCGCACTCCACCGGAAATTCCGCCAAAAAGCGTTCGGTTCCGACCTCCAGAAGGAAGCCCGGCCGCCCCGCGGAAAAGCAGATCTTGTCAAACAAAACGCAGCTCTCGTCGATCCAAGTCGGGAACTGTTTCTTCATGGCCACAGGCGAGCAGCCGCCGTGAACGTACCCCGTCACCTTCAGAAGGTCCTTCTGCGGCAGCATTTCCAGATTCTTCTCGCCGCATGCGCGGGCCGCTTTTTTGAGGTCGAGCCTCTCCCCGCAGGGCACCATGAAGACGTAGAACGCGCCGCTCTTCCCCTCCGTGACCAGCGTTTTGAACACGCGCTCCCTTTCGAGGCCCAGCCTGCCGGCAAGCTCCGCCGCGTCCGTGAAGCCTTCCCTCCCGAGCTCGACAGAATACACCTCGCAGCCGCCGCACTTTTCCTCGACTATTCGCGTAGCGTTGGTTTTGGAATCGTTCACGAGCTCCCCCTGATAAAATCATTCATTGCCGTCGGTGAATTACACGCGCATATTATATAACTTCCGAGCGAGCGCGGCAAGGCAATTCGCGGTCAGGCGGCAAATAACGGTGGAAAAACGCGCGGGTTTGCGGTAAAATAAAAAGAGCGGCTGTCTGAGTGCATTCCCGGCGGGAACGTTCCAAGGCGCCGCACACCTACCATTTTGCAAAGAGGGATAAAATGAAAAAGACCAGAACAAGATTCGCGCCGAGTCCGACGGGCTACATGCACATCGGCAACCTGAGAACGGCGCTTTACGAGTATCTTATCGCCAAATCGCAGGGCGGCGACTTTCTGCTCCGCATCGAGGACACCGACCAGGAGCGCTATGTTGAAGGCGCCCTTGACGTGGTTTTCAACACGCTCAAAGCCACCGGCATCGAATACGACGAAGGTCCCGGCAAGGAAGGCGACTGCGGCCCCTACATCCAGAGCCAGCGCCGCGATATCTACAAAAAGTACGCAGAGATTCTCGTCGAGAAAGGCGCCGCATACTACTGCTTCTGCACGAAGGAGCGCCTCGACAGCCTCAAAACGAGCGACGAAGCGCTGGGCACCGGCTTTAACTACGACAGGCACTGCCGCGACCTTCCCAAAGACGTTGTCGCCGCCAACCTCGCGATGGGCCTTCCCTACGTGATCCGCCAGAAAATGCCCCTCGAAGGCACCACGACCTTCACGGACGCGGTCTACGGCGACATCACTGTCGAGAACAAGACCCTTGACGACCAGGTCCTCCTGAAGAGCGACGGCCTTCCGACCTACAACTTCGCGAACGTCGTCGACGACCACCTTATGGGCATCACGCACGTCGTCCGCGGCAACGAGTACCTCTCCTCCACCCCGAAGTACAACCTCCTCTACGAGGCGTTCGGCTGGGAGATTCCTGTCTACGTGCACTGCGCTCCGATCATGAAGGACGAGCACCACAAGCTCTCCAAGCGCAACGGCGACGCCTCCTTCTTCGACCTGATCGACAAGGGCTACCTCCCCGAGGCGATTCTCAACTACATCTGCCTGCTGGGCTGGAGTCCGTCCGGCAACGAGGAGTTTTTCACGCTCCCCGAGCTCGAGAAGGCGTTCACGATTTCCGGCATCAGCAAGTCGCCCGCGATCTTCGACATCGACAAGCTCACGTGGATGAACGGCGAGTATATCAGGAGAATGGACCCCGCGAAGTTCGCGGAGCTGGCGCGCCCCTATATTGAGAGCGTATTTCCGGAAAAACAGCCGGAGGACAAAATTGCGCGAATTTGCGGTCTCGTGCAGACGAGAATTTCGACTCTTGCCGAGATTCCGCAGAAGATTGCCTTCTTCGCCGCCCTTCCCGACTACTCCAACGAGCTCTACTGCCACAAGAAAATGAAGACCGACGAAGAGATTTCGCTGAAGAGCCTCAAGCTCGTCTCGGAAGCCCTCAGGAATGCGCCCGAAATTGCCGGCGAGTTCACGTCGCCCAGGATCTACGAATTCCTGTGCGCCCTCGCGGCAGAGAACGGTCTCAAGAACAGCCAGATCCTCTGGCCTGTCAGGACCGCCGTCAGCGGCATGGACGCCACCCCGGGCGGCGCCACCGACCTGGCTGAAATTCTCGGATATAGCGAGACGATCAGACGCATTGAGGACGGCATCGCAAGGCTGTCCGGTCAACCCGCTGCACCCGTGGCGGAACCGGCTGCTCCCTGCGAGAACGCCTCGACCTGCATCTACGCTCCGTTCTGCGGAAACAAATAAAAAGGCGCCCGGCCTGCGTTCTTCTTGTAACGCGCAGGCCGGACGGCTCACATTTCCAATTAATTAAGGCTGGCCGCCGCGTGCGACCCGCCTTTTTTATTTCTCAAACGCCTTTTGCAGCCTCTTCCAGCGCCTCCCTGACCCGCCGCATCTCCTCAGGCGTCACCTTAACGACCTTCCTGTCGTAGGTCACGAGCCCGTTTGTCTCGTCCTCCACGTCCGAGAGCTGCGTGTAGACAGCCGCAGACAAGCCTTCACGCGCCAGCGGTACCACCTGACTCAAATATAGGTCCGCGAGCGCGGCAGTAAATGCCTTGCGAGTTTTAAAAATCCTGTAGCCGTATGTTTTTTTCACGTTGAAGCTGTGCTCTTCGCACTTCCACACGTAGCCGCCGAACTCTGAAACGACCAGCGGCCGCGAAGCAGCCCCCGCCCCCGCAGCCGCAACCGCAGCCGCTTTTTTCGGAAGCTTCCGGAAATAAATATGCAGGCTCTCGACGTCGCTCTCTTTTTGCCTGAACCAGCCGCTTGTCGCGTCGACAAAGCGCGTCCCGTCCAAGCCCTTCACCTTGTTATAGAACCTGTCCGCGTCGAACTGGCCCCAGCCCTCGTTAAAAATCGTCCAGTAGCAGATGCAGGGGTGGTTTTTCAGCCTCGCGACCGTCTTTTCGACCGCCTTCTCGAACTCCTCGCGCGCCGACTTGCGGCTGTTCCCGCGGCGGTCCTTCAGCTTTTGAAGCCCCACGGTCGGCAGCAGCGTGTCGCGGAAGAAGCTGTACGCGCCGTTGTTCACCATGTCCTGGAACACCGCGATGCCGAGCCTGTCGCACTCCGCGTAGAAGAAGTCGGGCTCGGTTTTGATGTGCTTTCTCAGCATGTTGAAGCCGAGGGCCTTGGCGAGAAGAATGTCGCGGGTGTACTCTCCGGGCTCCGCGGGCGTGTAGATTCCGTCGCTGAAATAGCCCTGGTCGAGAAGTCCGTTGAAGAAATACGGCTTTCCATTCAGAAACAGGCGCTTTTTGCCCTCAAATTCGCCAACCGAAAGCGTCCTGAGCGCGAAATACGACTCAAATTCGTCCCCCATGCATCTCACGGTGAACGGGTAGAGCTTCGGGTTCTCGGGCGTCCAGTTTTCCGGATTTTCCGGCTCGATCCTGACCTTCCCGTCCCTGATCGGGTACTCCTTCCCGCAGCAGACCGCCGTTCCCGAAAGCCGCTCGTTCAGAACAATGTCCGCTCCTTCAAGGTCGGCCGTGATTTCCAGCCCCGAAACGTACTTCTCGGGAACCGGCTCCAGCCAGACCGTCTGCCAGATGCCGCTGACCGGCGTGTACCACATTCCGCCCCGGTTTTCCTTCTGCTTCCCGTGGGGGTAGATGTCGGAAATGTCGTTCACCGCCGTCACCGAGAGAACGTTTTCGTCCCCCACTTTAACCAGGTCCGTGACCTCGGCCGTGAAAGGCGCGTAACCGTTCGAGAAGAACCCCGCCGTCCTGCCGTTGAGCGACACGCCGCACATGCAACTCACGCCCCCGAAATGGAGCAGAACTCGCTTCCCGCGCCAGCTCTCCGGCACCGTGAACCGCCTGGTGTACCTGAGCGCCGAGCCCGGTCTGATTTCCTCTCCGATTCCCGAAAGAATGCTCTCGGGGCAGAACGGAACGCGTATGCTTGTCGCCTCCACGCCGTCGTTTTCGAACTCCCACGTGCCGTTCAGGTTCAGCCACTCCGCGCGCTTCAGCAGCGGTCTCGGGTAGACGTCCCACGGTATCCTGTCCGGTTCGGCCGCCAGCCGCTCGCCCGCCTCAGTGTAAAGGTTCCTCAGGTATTTCTTTTTGCGCTCCCGCGCCTTTTTTTCGTCGTGTTTGAAAAATAGCATCTCAAGGTACCTTCTGTTCAAGAATGTCCTGCTTGTCGTTCTTCCCGCGCGTCAACCCGAAGTAGACCGCCAGTCCCGCCGCCAGCACCGCGATCACAATGAACGCCGTGAGGTAGATCACCTTCCCGGGAATGAACGACTCGGTTCCGTCACTGTTCACGACCTTGTCCGCGTTCCTGAGCACCCACGCGCCAATCGCAGGGCCGACCACGCCGGGAATGAGCACCTGCGCGATGATCCGGAGTCCCTGGAACCTTCCCGCCATATGCTCGGGCGTACCGTTCCTGATCGCGGTCCCGAAGACCGCCATTCCCGACAGATAGCCGCTCATCATCAGGCACGAGCCGATGAAAACAGGCACCTTCATCGCGACGCCGGTGACGTTCACGACGCCCGGGAACAGGTACAGCAGCACGTAACCCGCCGCCAGCATTCCGAGCGAAGGCCAGACCGTCACCCTGAAGCCCGCCCTGTCGATGAATTTGCCGTAGAGCGCTGTCACCACCGCGGCCGCCAGAATCGCCGGCGCCATTATGATTACGTAGTCGCTCATTCCGAGGGTCTGCTCGTAGTAGATGATCAGATAGGGCATGAACACCTGGATCGAGATGCCGAAAATGACGAAAAACGCCAGCGTGAAGTAGAGTCCGGCGTTCTTTTTAATCACCGAGGGTCTGAAACCGTAAAAAATCGTCGCGAAGTAGCCGATGTCGTCCGGTTTTTTCGCCGGCGCGTCCTCGACAATGAAGAACCCGAGCACGCCGATAACAAGCACGAGCCCGCCGATGATCACGTAGATCCACGTCCACGACGACGCGAGACCCAGGTCGAAGCCCATGAATCCGCCGAAAACCGCAATCACCGCGAGCAGCGGCATCATCGAGTTGATACCCTCGGCCCTGCCCCGGTTCGTGGGGTCGGTAATGTCGGTAAGCCACGCGTTGTAGGCGGCGTCGTTCGCGGAGGACCCAAAGAACGTCATCACGCAATCCATCACAATTACGAGCGTTATCGCCAGCGAAGCCGCCCCCGCAGTGACGCCCGGAACGGCCGATATCACGTCGAGCCTTATCAGCGCGAACGCCAGAATCGACACGCCCCACGCGATGTAGCCGGCGCACATGAATATCTTCCTTTTCTGAAGCTTGTCCGACAGCGCCCCTATAAATATCGTCGTCAGCGTTGCCGCCACCGCGCTCGCCGCGACCATCAGCGAGATCTGCGCCGCGCTCGCGTTGAACATCTTGTAGATGAACACGTTGAAGTACATGTTCTCGACGACCCACGCGACCTGTCCGACGAACGAGAATATCACCAGCGCCAGGTAGAATTTCTTTTTGCTCACTTTGTCAACCCGCCTTCCGTAAGTATTGGGTATATGTTTAGCGTTGAAGCGGGCCGCCGCTTAATAAAAAGCTTGCGGCGGCCCGCGCAGTCATTCCTGTCTTTATTAGGGTTACACGAACGAGATGATCCAGCCTGCCGCGAACGGCGCCGCGTTTGCCACGATCGCGTAGATTATCAGCCTTCTGTTCGAAGGCGCGTTGAGAGATTTTACCTTCTTTTCGGACAATTCGCCCGCCGCGAGAAGCGCCCTGTTCTTCCAGCTCACCCACACCTTGGGAATGGTCTTGCAGTAGAACCACGCCTCGAGCGCGGTGATTCCGATCTCCAGCGCGATAAACAGGATGTACGTCCAGATCGGCATCAGAAAGATTTCGGCGAGCAGCAGCACCACGTTGAGAAGTATCTGCGTGGCCACGTTCGCCGCCAAAATTATAAGAAGCGACTTTCCGCGCCACAGTCCGAAAATCAGCGCAATCACGAGTTCGATTACGATCGTCACTATCAGCCGCACTCCGGCCGACGCGAACATGTACTTGTAGTTCTCGATTTCGCGCGCGTACATCCTCTTGTCCGAGCTGTTCTCTTTATCGTACTCCGCGCCGGCGATCCCGTGCCCCTCGAATTTCACGATATAGAACGTGTCGAACGCCTTCCTGGTGAGCGCCCCGGTCGACGCGAATTCGCCTGTCTCCGGGAAGTATACGAGCACCTTGAAATCCGTCGGCGGCCAGTAGGTCCACGCGAAACCTTTGTCCTTGCCGACCTCCCAGATGTTCCTCAGAAAATAGTAGCCGTCCGGGTCCTCGTATTTCGCGAACGCCATCCAGATTTCCGGCGTGGGGTCTCCCCCGGCGTTCTCCTCGCGGCCATCCCACGCGGACCACGGGCCGTAGTTGGAAGTGCTTGACAGAAGCGTCGCGTAGCACGTCGCCTCCTCTAAATTCTCAAACGAGACGTGGACAGACGGTTTGGGCCCGGTATCGGCAAACGCCGTCACGACGCACGAAAAAACGGTTAAAACCGCCGCAATCACGGCGATGATCCGCCCCATTGAAACACTTTTTCTCATATTGGAACCTCACTTTCCGGCAGAGAGCCGTGTACGTTAATAAGATTGTATGAAAAATGTCTTAAAATTATCTTAAAACGTACCGTTTACGCCTTCAATATAGCACACCGGCGGCTTTATTTCAACCGCGAATTCATTCCGGACCGCTTCGGAGGGTGTGCGGGAGGGATCTGCGAGAAGTAAGAGACGCAAGCAGTACCGCGCCGTACAGTTCCCCTTAAGTTCTTGTAAAACGCGCGTGTATATGTTAGAATAAGCCATACAAAAATCAAACCGGCGCGGCCTTATAAAAGCACGGACGCGGCCGCGCCGCAAACCAAAATTGCTTCGGAGGATTTACAATGAAACGGACAATTACGCTGATTCTGGCAGTTTTGACCGCTATGACGGCAGTTTTCGCGCTTTTCGGGTGCGATAAGAAGCCTGCGGACGAGCCCGCTGTGCCGACGCTTCCGCCGGCGGAGCGCACCGACTTTCCCGTCTCGGACGTTCCCTACGGAAAGACGATCACGACAGCCGCGAACTACGCCAACAGCGTCAACGGGTACTACACCGACTCGACACGCCGGTACTACAGACTCGAGAACCTTAACGGCGCGCTCGTTTTCAACCTTGTCGGCGACGTCACCGGGCAGGCTGTGGTAAGCGAGATTTCCAACACGAAGGGCGAGGCTTACCTCAGAAATACGGCAGACACGTTCGTGACCGACTCCGACGGCCGCACTTTTTACGCAGGTGACAACCCCGCACGCGCCAACCTCTACGACGAGGGCTTTTACTATTACAATCTGCGCGTTCTCGACCAGACTTTCGGAAAGCTCACCGAAGACGATTACAAGGCGGTTCACAAGCTTTCCCTCGACAGGAGCTACTATCAGCGCGACATGTCCGAGCCTGTTTACGGGAGCGACGGCTCCGTGAGCCTGAAAGTGAAGAGCATTTACGACCCGTACGCATGTTTCAAAACAGATCCCGTCAAGCTTGCCGACTACGAAGCGTTTTCGATAACCCTCAAGAGCGACGCGGCGTCGGACGGCCAGTTCTTTTTCATCTGCGGCAAGCACGAGGAGTTCACGGCGGAGCAGTGCTACAACTTCAACGTCGTGGCCGACGGCGAATTCCACACCTACACGATTCTTTTCGACGAGAGCAAGGACATGTCCGGCGAACTCACCGATTTCAGGATCGACCTCGGAGCACGCGCCGGTGAGACCATAGTCATCTCCGACGTTTCCGTCATCTCCCTTAAAGGCGACCTGCCTCCCGTGAAACTGGACAGAGCGTATCACGTCTATCCCGACAAGATCACCGAGTCGGTCAGGATCCAGGCGCTCAGTGCCACCGAGTCGCTCAGCAGTCTCGGAACGGTCATCAAGATTCCGTGCGATACGGTCGAAAAGATCGTCGTCAATGACAACAACGGTCCGCACTACGATCTTGCCGAAGTCGACTGGAACACCGCCGTCTACGCGGGTTTTGACGTCAAAAACGCCGGCATTTTCGGTATCATTCTCGGATACGACGAATCGACCGCCGGAAAGCTCTCCATGACCGTCGAGGACGGCAACTACGTTCTCGTCCAGAAGCTCGATTTTCCCGGAAAGAAGCTCAAAAAGAACGGCAGCGTCACCATGGCGCGCACGCTTTACACGGACGAATCGCACGATTTCGGCAGATTCCTCGAAACGGCTTATTATGAGCGCGCTCCCCTCGAGATCACTGTCGAAAAAGACGGCAGCTCAAAAAAGAGTACTTTTGTGGGATACGACTGCACGGTCGGCGCTTATATGTTCAACCTCCAGTGCATCTCGTCGTTCGACGTCGGATACCTGAATCCGCTTGACGAGCACAAGATCAAATTTGAAATTTCTCCGGACAGCAAGGACCGCACGGTCTACATGCGCGGCAACGGCTACGCGGCGGGATGCCTCGAGTGCGCCGTCCTTCTCGACGAAAACAACGAGCTCCTTCCCGTAAAGGTCGAGTGCTGCAAAAACTTCGGCAAAGACGGCGAGGAACTGTTTTTCACCAACGGCGACAGCGACCCGTACGGACTTTCGATATTCCCTGTAGTCGCGGAGGCCGGCAAAAAGACCGTTCTGACGCTCGCGAACCTTTACGAACAGTGGGGCAACTACAGGCTGAAGCAGGTTTCCTCCATAAGATGGCACTCGGCGTACTACCATCTGTCGCTCGGCGTCACGGAGACGAACTGCATCCACATCTACTCGACAGCGACAAGGCTTCCCGACCACCGCGGTCTCTCCACCGTCTACTGGGCTGACGAGAGTATCGACGTCGTCGACGCGAGCGGCAACCCCACCGGCGCGAAAACGATCTACGGCCAGCAACCCCAGCACTGCAACGTCGGCGCGCACACGTTCCTGCAGTACACCGACACCGACGGCAATTTCAACTCGTACGAAAACATCGGCCGCACCGACATCTCGGCCGCCGGCCCCACGCTCGCCGACATCACGCTCAACTACGTCTCGTACGACGGCAAGGTCCTCCAGTCCTACCGGCACGTCGAAATGCCGCAGACCGACGAAAACAGAGCCTACTACGAGATCGACTACGAGTTCCTGTCCGACGTCACGGTGAACGACGTCAAAAACGACTTCAGCATTTACGCGGTCACCTATAATTACGACAAATTCGGCTACCTTGACGCCTCCAACAAGTCAGTGATCACCGACATGAAAAAGGAAGGCTTCGAGTTCTACAAGCTCGGCAGCGACTTCCCGTACTTCGACTGCTTCCACAAGACAACGACGAACCCGAAGGCGTACACAATAGAGGACGCCTCCTGCAACGTCTCCTGCCTGATCGGCAATTACGATATAACGGTCGGCGGCAAGCAGTACACAAAGGGCTTCGTGGTCAGGCAGGGCAACCGCTCCGCCTCTTTGACGCTCGACCTGGACGGAAAAGTCACCTTCAAGAAGGGCGACCACATTAAAATGCTTCTGATCCTGATGCCGTGGGGCGACTTTTTCTCCGAGGACGACGCGAACGTCAGAATGGTCCGCATCAACACCCTGCAGAACCCGATCAAGGTCGAAGCCGCTTCGGGCAAGGTTGCCGGCGACAGGGTCGTTCCCACCGTAGCTTCCGCGAACGGCGAATCGGCAGAGTTCACGCTTTCCGGCGGCTATCCCAACGTTCGCGATCTTCCCGGCTACGCGACCGCGGAGTACACGAAGTACAAGACCACATGGGAGCGCGACTACAACATAACCGTCAAGGTCACCGGCATTAAAGAGCTCGGCGTTCCTGCGATCTACGAAAAATCCGGCGACTCCTGGGAGCGCTACGTAATTGCCTCCTCGCTCGGCTACGACGGCTACACGGTCGAGTACGCCAGCGACGGCACGTTCACCTACACCTTCGTCGTAACAATGACAGAGGCAAAGGCGAGAACGTTCAAGCTCGAGGTCGTGAAATAAATATGAACGGGAATGAAGACAGCCGCCCCGCCGGCCCTTACGCCGGCGGGGCGCGCTACAACAAAACAGGCGACGTCCTTAAGGCCAAATACGGAACGAAGGGTTACAAGCTGGCTCTGTCGTCCGGCGCCACCTGTCCCAACCGGGACGGGAAGTGCGGCACGGGCGGCTGTCTTTTCTGTTCCCCGGCCGGCAGCGGCGACTTCGCAGAAAGCGGCGGCGGCAGCGTGACGGAGGCGATCGACCGCGCCGCCGCCCTCCTTAAAAACAAGCTGAAAGGCTGTCCCGCGCCCCTTTTTATTCCCTATTTTCAGGACTTTTCCGCAACCTACGCCCCGCTCGCCGTCCAGCGCGAACGATTCACCGAGGCGATAAGCCACCCTCTCGCAGCCGAACTGTCGGTCGCCACAAGGCCCGACTGCCTTCCGGACGAAGTAATAGAACTGCTCGCCGGCCTCGCCCGCCTCAAACCCGTCACGGTCGAGCTCGGCCTTCAGACCCGCGACGACTGCGTCGCCGCGTTCATGAACCGCGGATACCCTTCAAACCTGTTCCCCGAAGCCGTCGCAAAGCTGAAAGCCGCCGGCATACAGACCGTCGGTCACATGATAGTCGGCCTTCCCTGCCCGCCTCAGTACGGCTCTTCGCCCGACGGATTCCCGCTCAGAACCCAAAGCCGCGATGAGATTCTGGACACCGCGAACTTCATTACCGCTTCCGGCGCCGACGGCATCAAGATCCATCTGCTCCACGTTCTCGAGGGCACCCCTCTCGCGAAAATGTACAAAAAAGGCCTGTTCCGCACCCTCTCGCTTGAGGAATACGCAGGCCTTGTGTGTGATATTATCGAAATTCTCCCTGAGGAGACGGTCGTCCACCGCATAACCGGCGACGCCCCGAAGAGCATTCTGTTGTCTCCGCGCTGGTCGGCCGACAAGAAGAAGGTTCTTAATTTCATCAACCGCGAAATGGAGCGGCGCGGCGTCGTTCAGGGTTCGCGCAGGCGTGAACTGATGAACGTGCAGGAATGATTTCCGCCAAACAGCAGTTATTATTCCTGCTCCCCGAGCAGCTTCTTTTTAAATATGTCGAATACCGCCTCGACCACGCTGTCGTCCTTGACGCTGATATAGTCGGCAATCTGGTCGCCGTTCACGTCCTCGACCTTCAGAATCGCGACCGACTTTCCCTCGGCAGCCTTCGGCATCAGCACCGCATACTGCTCGCCGTTGTACTCGATGAAATCGAGAAGGCTGAAGTCAAAGCGCTTGCCCTTCTTGTCCTCAAGAACGATCAAATTCTCTTCGGATTCGTAATTCGATGTCTTAATTTCATTTTCGCCCATAGTTAACCCCGTTTCTGCCGCGAAGGCGGTTTCTTTATTTGATTATAACATTTCACGCCCGTTGAGTAAACAAAAATCCTCCCGCGAGCGTTTCATATAGGATTATTTCAGCTTAATTCACTCCGCCGGCTCTTCCAGATACCGGACCGCCTTGCCGTGCGCCTTCGCGTACTCGATTTCCGAGCGCGTGCTTGAGCCGATGTAGCCGCCGACGTTGATCACGAATATCTCGTCCGCCATGTCGATCTTGCGCTTGTGCATATCATCGAGCATCTGCTTCGTTCTCGTGAGTGTGCCCTCGTCCATGTTTTCCCAGACCTCGCGGTCGCCCGAGTGGCCGAAAAGGCCGACGCTGATGACTATGCACCCTTCCAGAGTGAGCCTCTTCTGCGCCTCCATGTATTCGTCCCTGAACCGCGTGCTCCCGCAGAGCGTCACGACCTTGTATCCGTCGACCATAAAATACCTCTCGAAAAATCAGTTTCCCGCATCTTCAATGTTCCCCGTGTCGCACAGGAACATGCAGTCGCCGAACGAGAAAAACCGGTACCTCTCCGCAATCGCCTCGCGGTACGCTTCAAGAACGTGCTCCCTTCCCGCGAACGCGCTGACCAGCATGATAAGCGTCGACTGCGGCAGGTGGAAGTTCGTTATCAGGCCGTCGATGGCCTTAAACCTGTAGCCCGGGTAAATAAATATTTTGGTGGAGCTTCTGACCGGCGCCAGGAATCCGTTTTCGTCCGCGACCGATTCAAGAACGCGCGTTGAAGTCGTACCGACCGCGATGATCCTTCCCCCGGCCGCGCGCGCCGCGTTTATAGTGTCACAGGCGGTTTGGTTGATCTCAAAGAATTCCTCGTGCATATAGTGGTCCTCGACCTTCTCCTCCTTGACCGGGCGGAAGGTTCCGAGGCCGACGTGAAGCGTGACGAACGCGGTTTTTACGCCGCCGGCGCGCAGCTGTTCGAGAAGTTCCTTCGTGAAGTGAAGTCCCGCGGTGGGCGCCGCAGCCGAGCCGTTCTCGCGCGCGTAAACCGTCTGGTACCTGTCCGGATCGTCAAGTTTTTCCTTAATATAGGGAGGAAGCGGCATCAGCCCGATCCTGTCGAGCACTTCTTCGAAAACGCCGTCGCACGTGAATTTCACGACCCTGTTCCCGTTTTCCTCGACCCTGAGCACCTTCGCCTCAAGAACGCCGTCGCCGAAAACGAACTCGGCGCCCGCCTTCGCGCGCCTTCCCGGCTTCAGAATGACCTCCCAGACCACGTCGCCCCGGTCCGTTCCCAGGCCCAGTTCCTCGGTCTCGTCCGCGCCGAGTCTCCTCAGCAGCACAAACTCGATCGCGCCGCCCGTATTCTTTTTCACGCCGAAAATCCTGGCGGGAATTACCTTTGTGTCGTTGAGCACCAGGCAGTCCCCCGGCCTCAAAAAGCGCCCGATGTCGCGGAAATGCGCGTGCGTCAGAGCGCCGGTCTTCCTGTCGACGACCATCAGTCTCGAAGCCGTCCTGTCCGCCAGCGGCGTCTGCGCAATCAGTTCCTCCGGCAGCTCGTAATCAAAATCCTTAACGTCCATGTCTCTGTAACTCTATAAATCCGAAAGCGCTCAGCTTTTATCCGTCCTCAAATACTTTGTGATGTCCACGCTGTCGAGCGCGGGATACGTCTCTCCGATGTACTTCTCGTTTTCAAGAATGCCGGAGATCACGTTCCTGCGGACCTCCTGCTTCGCGAGATTCTTCAGTTCGTCCGAATTTCTGTAATACTCGTAGGTGCGGAGTTTTTTCACGCGCAGAACGATGATCTCGTTGCCCGAGTCGAAAATGAAGCACCTTCCGGCAACGTCGCCCTCCGAAGCGTAAAGGAGGCTCGGGTAGTTTTCGGCGAAATAGTCGGCTGAGAGCACCGTGTTCACCGTGTCGCCTTCACTGCGCGGTTCGTTGTAGTCAGCGTAAAACCCTGCGAAAACCGCGTCCTTTTCGTCATCCGCGGCCGCGTTAACGGCGTCGCAAATCTTGCCCGCGGAAGCCCGTTTCAGCTCCGAGGCGCCTTCGTCCGAGGCGAGCAGCGCGAACCTGATTCCGTCGCCCTCTATATAGGCCAGACTGTCCAGATTCTTCTCGAAAACGAATCTCAGAAAGCTGTCGTCGTATTCACTGTCCTCGACCGCCCCGTTGATGTATTTCTCGCACAGCTTCCAGCCGAGGCAGAGGTCGCGGTATTCCTCCTCGGAAAGCCCGAAGTATTTATACGTGTACCCGGTGACGTTCGAGCCCGACGGCGCGTAATAGAGGTCATCGGTGCTTATCTCCATCGGGGAAAGCTTCACGCCGCTCTTCTCCGCCTCGCTTCTTATTGCCGCATACTTTCTGGCGTCGTCAGCCGCCCTGGCCTTGACCGCCGCCGCGAGAGTCGAGATTGACGCGGTCTGGTTCTTCAGCTCCTCGAACCCGTCGCCTTCGATCACGTTAATGCAGAAAAGCTCGAAAAGCGCCCGCGAAACGGTCATGTCCCCGACCTTCATCACGGGTTCCTGCCTCTTCGCCTCCTCGCGCCGCCTCACGGAGTTGACCGCGCCGGCTCCGATTCCCGCAGCAAGAAAAGCCACCGCGACGACGGTGACTATCCCTGTTATGAATACGGTTTTCGACTTTTTTCTTGCGCTGCCCGAATCAGCTGCCATAGTTACTCCTTGCCAAACAAGCCGTTTTCGCGGCCTTCTTTATTTTTGAACCGGCCCTTTATTTTTGAACCAGCCCCTCGCCGCAGAACCGCTTCGCCAGCAGCCTGAACGGAACCGTCAGCACCGCCGCCGCGACGCCGTTGATCGAGGCCTTGATGATGTTGAAAAGCACGATGAGCCAGAGGTACTCCTTAATGAGCTGCATTCTGTCCATCTGCATGAAAATGGGGGTCAGCAGAATGTTCCACAGCGTCATCAGCAGGATCGTCGTCAGAATTCCCGCCGCCGTCGCGAATGCAAGTCTCATCACCATTCTGCCGCCGTTCGAATTCCCGCTTCCGCGCTTCGGAGCCAGCGCCCTGTAGACCAGCCCCGCCGCGAGAACGAACCCGCCTGTCGAAATAATGTGCATCACTATCCCGATCGGCCCGCTCGACCCGCTGACCGTCAGCCCCTGAACCACGCTCACGACGACCGTCATCGCAATCCCGATCGGAATTCCGAAAACGTACGTGCAAATGTAGATTACGATGTCGGCCGGATCGTATTCGAGAAAAGGTACCGCGGGAATCAGCGGAAAATGAATGTAGAGCGCCAGAACGACCCCTATCGCGCTCATGACCGCCGCCATGACCAGCATTATTGTAGTGAACTTCCGTCCGCTGTTCTCTTTCATAAAACACCTCTTCGCAACGAAGTCCGGCACGGTTTCCGGGCCGTTATGCTATTTTAAACCGAAAACCCGTTTCAGTCAACAAAAAACCCGTCTCAGCCGGCAAAAACCCCTTTCAGCCGGCAAAAAACACGCGCACAACTTGCTTTAGATGTGGTATAATGTAAAAAAGACCCGGCGCCTGCGCGCCCCTTTCAACCACCATTCATTCTGAAAGTTATTCTGAAAGGAACAGCCATGGACGAAATAGTATCAAAATTAATAGACCTGGGCGGCACCTACGGCGGTAAAATTCTTCTCGCCATTGCGGTGACCGTCGTCGGCCTGCTTCTGGTCAAGCTTCTCGGCAAGCTCGCGGCCAAAGCCATCGACAAAACCAAATTCGACGACCGCGTCAAGGTGATCATCGTGAAGGTCGTGAAGCTCCTTCTCTACCTGATTCTGGTCATCGGCATCATCGAGATCCTCGGCGTCCCGATGACATCCGTCGTCGCTCTTATCGCTTCCGGCGGTCTTGCCGTCGGCCTCGCCTTCCAGGGCGCCCTCGCGAACCTCGCCGGCGGCTTCATGATTCTCGTCTTCAAGCCGTTCAAGATCGGCGACTACATCGAGTCGACCGGCGCGGAGGGCTTCGTCCGCGACATTTCGATTTTCTACACCAAGATCATCACCCTGGACAACAAGCTGATCCTCGTCCCGAACGGCGACCTGATGAGCTCCAACGTGACCAACTTCACCGCCGAGCCCAAGCGCCGCATCGACCAGGACTTCAAGATCACCAACGACATCGACCAGGAACTCGTCAAGAAGGTCCTCTACGAGGCCGCCGCAAGTACCGAGGGCGTGCTCTCAGACCCCGAGCCCTTCGCGCGCCTGACTGCGGTTGACGACGACACGTACATCTTCACGGTGCGCGCGTGGTGCGACACCCCCTCCTACTGGAAGGTCTACTTCGACCTGATCGAGAACTGCAGCACGTCCCTCGCCGAGAACGGTATCGACGACCCCGAGGAGCGCATCGCAGTCCGCATCGTCTCGGAGGAGGAAGACGACGATTCATCCGCTTCCGCGGAAGCTTCCGCTTCGCCTGATGAGCCGGATTCGAACGATGCTCCGGACTCGCCCGATGAGCCGGATGAGCCGGTTCAGGAAGATTAAATCGCCAACTTAATTACCTATATTTAGGTAAAAACGAGCCCGGCCCGCCTTTGATTCAACTCAGGCGGGCCGGGCTATTATATTATATCTACTGTTCCACAGTTCCTGCGGTTTTATTCCTGCACGGCTTCGTTTTCGGCGGCTAAAGCTCTCTTTCTTCTTCTTTTCACGACAAACCAGTACCCAAACATCAGCAGCACAACCCCGAACGCAACATTATAAACAATATCCGAAAACGCTGAGGCATAATGATATGTCGCCTCCGCGGCAACCCACTGTCTTCTGAAACCGTCTTCAAGATATCTCCTTATAAAATCCACCGTATACTTGAGAAGCAGCCACGCAACCGGCGCCGAGAACACCGTGAGGTAGAACGTTCCCGGCACGAACCAGATTTTCTCCGCCTTCACGCCGCCATTTTTTCCCGCGCAGCACAGAATCACGAAAACCGCCGTCAATAGCATCGCCAAAGGCATCGCGAAGTCGAACCTCATCAGAAAATCGTAAACATTATAAAATGTAAAGCGCTGCATGACCTCCCCAAAAGGCTCTGCTATGCCGGAATAACAAAGAGCCGTAAACCTCACGGCAGCTCCAACCGCGAACATAACCGCGTACTTAACGCCTCCGAACCGTATTTCCCTCTTTTTCGAGCTGTCAATAAGCGCGACGAAGACTCCGATCACAAAAACCGGCAAAAAACCCGCCACCAAAAGACTGACCGGTCTGTAATAATCCATATTAATGCTGTGAACGATAATGTCGTAATAGGGGCTGTCCGCATACTTGCCGGCATTAACCCGACGAACTATCCACCACACAATCGGATAGTAAATGCTCAGCAGCACGTGAACGACGAAAAAGCATCCCGTCACAACGCCAAGCCGCCCCGCGTTTTTCGCTTCATCCCTTCCTGCCGTCAGCAAAACGACCAGCGAAACCGCGCAAAGAAGCATGTACCAGACCGGAGTTGTCGTTAAAAAAATCCTAACGGCCTCTTCCCGGCTCAAAAGGTGCTCTGACAAGCCGTATCCAACTGCATAGCCCAGAAGAGCAACAACACACAGCGCCAAAAGTACTGAAATGGCGGGAATAAACGGTCCTCTCTTATTTCGGGAATTCAATTTGTCCTCCACGTCCTGGCCTCCTTAGCTTTAGAACGGTTTGATCGCCTCAGGTACCTTATTTCAAGCCACACCCTGTGTGTTTCGCACGCAGGCGACTCGCAT
>JAEEGF012020582.1_pt1 | contig 19653 bp, 12 predicted proteins | sample 9134171 | NCBI WGS metagenome assembly JAEEGF01 (sample SAMN16246542, study PRJNA631951) | gut metagenome | biome: gut microbiome; feature: rumen; material: AP-attached | host: Bos | place: Iran: Karaj | collected 2018-10
CATACACGGCATCGCCCGGGATACCAAGCTTGCTTTCGAACAGGGCACAAATCTGCCCCGTTAATTTGTCATAGGAAGCGGCCGGTGCATTGCCATATAAGCTAACGGACACGTAAGCTCCCTTCTCTAACTTCTTGCCACCAAGCCACAGATTGTAAGCATCATCAATACCAACCATCAGATACGTCTCTGTCTTATTTAACGTGGTAATAAGCTTACCAAGCTCACTCTTTAACTCTTCTTTTACCTCCGGTGTTACCGGAACCGTAATCTTCGAATCAATAAAAGGCATTGTCATTTCCTCCTTATATATGAACGTTTTCTAGAATCAGTATATGCGATTCTACAAAGCATATCTACTGAAAAATGACTCGCTAACCCCGTCCCCCTGAGTCAAAAAAGCCCAGATTTCAGTATCTGCATGTGTAGGTCAAGGAAATACTGATTTTGAGAATAAAAAAAGGACGCATGGCGTTCTGCATTCAGTATTCCATTCCAATACAGCTTTGAATACTGATTCATCGGGCTCTTACGACTGATTTAGAGAAAGAAATCTCAGTATCTCAGCTCCTAGAGAGCTCAAATACTGAAAATCACGGTTTCTAAGCCTGCCGCGGGGCTATGTTTTCCGTAGCGACTATGTGGAAGCGTCGGCACTAGAAAATAGAAGAGCTAGTCTTGCTTGGAATGAAGCAAAGACTAGCTCTGAATATTTTCCCGCGGCAGGCGACAAATTACAATTCAATTTTATTAATCTTCCAGATATCCTTCACGTACTCTTCAATGGTACGGTCGGAGGAGAACTTACCGACATTGGCAACATTGAGCATCGCCATCTTGGCCCAACGAGCCTCATCCTTGTAAGCTTCCTGAATCTTCTCCTGTGCTTCGCAGTAGGAACGGAAATCCTTCAAATTGAAGTAGGTATCCGCATACTGGGTACACTGCGTATTCAGCAAGGAGTTGTAAATATCACGGAACAACTCGGTATTGTCCGGGCTGTAGAATCCGTTTACCAACTGCATCAAAACTCTACGGATATCGGAGTCACTGTTGAAGATATCCATAGGATTGTAATCCCGATCCCGCTCATGCTGGATGACTTCCTCTGCGCTCATACCGAAGATAAAGGCGTTCTCTTCGCCCATCTCCTGTACCATCTCTACATTCGCTCCGTCCATGGTACCGATGGTCACTGCACCGTTTAACATGAACTTCATATTACCGGTACCGCTGGCCTCCTTGGACGCCGTGGAGATTTGCTCGGAAACATCTGCCGCAGCAAAAATCATCTCCGCATTGGACACCTTGTAATCTTCGATAAATACCACCTTGATCTTACCGTCGATGGAACGATCGTTATTGATGACCGCACCCACGTTGTTGATCAACTTAATAATCAGCTTGGCAATGTGATAGCCCGCAGAAGCCTTGGCACCGAAAATGTAAGTCTTCGGGTAATACTCAAGCTCCGGATGCTCCTTGATCATATTGTACTCGTACATCACATGAAGAATATTCAATAACTGGCGCTTGTACTCATGAAGACGCTTTACCTGAACATCGAAAATGGAGGTCGGGTCTACCTCTACCCCGTTATGAACACGAATGTACTCTGCCAAGCGCTGCTTGTTCTTGTACTTAATGTTCATGAACTCATGCTGCGCTTTCTTATCATCCGCATAAATTGCCAGCTTCTTCATCTGGGACAAATCGGTAATCCAACCGTCACCAATCTTGTCCGTTACCCAGGCTGCCAACAGCTGGTTGCCGTGTAGCAGGAATCGACGCTGGGTAATACCGTTGGTCTTGTTGTTGAACTTCTTCGGATACATATCGTAGAAGTCCTTCAGGGACTGATTCTTCAGAATCTCCGTATGCAATGCAGCTACACCGTTGACGGAAAAAGATGCTGCAATGGCAAGATGCGCCATTTTTACCTGGCCGTCCTGAACGATGGCCATACGGTTCTTCTTCTCGTAATCGCCCGGGAACTTCTGCTCAATCTCCATGCAAAAGCGACGGTTAATCTCTTCTACAATGTCGTAGATACGAGGAAGCAAGCGGGAGAAAATATCGATTGGCCACTTCTCTAACGCTTCCGCCATAATGGTATGGTTGGTGTAGGCTACGGTCTTGGTGGTAATATCCCAGGCTTCGTCCCAGCCCAATCCGTACTCATCCAACAGAATTCGCATCAACTCTGCAACGCACAGGGTTGGATGGGTATCGTTCATCTGGAATACCATGGACTTCGGTAAGGTCTTAATATCCTTCGCCTTCATGAAGTGACGCTTGATGCATCGCTGCAAGGTTGCAGATACGAAGAAGTACTGCTGTTTCAGACGAAGTTCCTTACCGGAAATATGATTATCGTTAGGATACAACACCTCTACCAGGTTACGGGCCAGGTTGGCATCCTCTACCGCACGATTGTAATCACCACGATCGAATGCATCCAAAGAAAACTCCTGCTTCGGCTCTGCATCCCACATAATCAAAGTATTTACGATACCGTTGTTATATCCCACGATTGGCATATCATATGGCACCGCCAATACGGAATTGTAGTTCTCATGAATGAACTTGGTATTGCCGTCCGGCTGCTGCTCTGCACGTACATATCCGCCGAACTTCACCTCACAGGTATATTCCGGACGTTTCAGTTCGAATGGATAACCATTGCGCAACCAATCATCCGGCACCTCATGCTGGTATCCGTCCACGATTTGCTGCTTGAACATACCATAGTGGTAGTGGATACCTGCACCATAGGCAGAATAGCCAAGGGTGGTCAAAGAATCCAAGAAGCAGGCAGCCAACCGACCCAAGCCACCGTTACCAAGCGCCGGATCCGGCTCCTCATCCTCAATGGCATTGATGTCATAACCCAATTCATCCAATGCCTTCTTCACGGTATCATAGGCGCACAAGTTGATCAGGTTATTCCCCAATGCACGACCCATTAAGAACTCCATGGACATATACACCACGGTCTTCACCGGACGTTCTTTCTTTGCCTTCTGAGTATTCAGCCAGTCATCGATGACCACGTCCTTCACTGCTTCCGCTACCGCCTGATAGACTTCCTGGCTAGTTGCCTCTTCGAACTCCTTACGATAGGTACGGCGTACGTTGTCACGAATTTCCTGCTTCAACTGTTCTTTGTTGAACTTGCTCTTTGGTTTCATAAAAGCCCTCCAAATGAATGATTTACACTCCCAAACACAGAATGCTCCCAAAGGGAGCATTCCATAAAAAACCTATACAATCGGAATACTAACGTCTCCTTACACTTAATGATACACTTTCGCCGTTAATATTCAAATCCTTTTTAAATCCGTCATTCAATCCGGATGTGATGCTGTCTGCCAATACAACAGATGCAATCTCCTCGGAATGTGCCGCAAATACGCCGCTTACCTTGTCATCGGCCTCATATCCTACTTCGATATGATCCATAACCTCGAAGCCGGCTTCCTTACGCATATTCTGAATCTTGCTGATGATCTCACGTACGAAACCTTCTTCAATCAGTTCCGGAGTCAGATTCATATCCAAAACTACGGTTACGCTGTTGTCACCGTCGGTTACATAGCCTTCCTGCTGGGTCATGGTAATAAGCAAGTCTTCTTCCGCCAACTTGATGGAATCATCTACCTCAGGTAAGGTAATGAATCCATCTGCCTGAAGAGCTGCATATGCCTTGTTACCATCCAATGCAGCCAGGCCTTCCTGGATGCCCTTTAAGAACTTACCATACTTCGGTCCAACAGTACGAAGCTGTGGCTTGAAGTTGTAGGTAGTGAATGCAGATACGTCATCAACGAAATCTACCTTCTTCACGTTCAACTCACCGGCGATAATCTCGCGGTAGAACTCATCCAACTGCTGCTCTGCACGAATGTACATCTGCGCGATTGGCTGACGGTTCTTCACACCGGAAGCATCACGGCAAGCACGACCGAATCCGACGATCTTCACAAGCTCATCCATGTTGTTTTCAAGCTCAGTATCAATCCATGCTTCCTTCACTTCAGGGAAGTCACACAAATGGATACTCTCCGGAGCAGTTGCATCAACGGAGCGAACCAGATTCTGATAAACCTCCTCGGTCATGAACGGAATCATTGGAGCTGCAGTCTTAGCAATGGTTACCAAGCAGGTATACAGGGTCATATACGCATTGATCTTATCCTGCTCCATGCCCTTTGCCCAGTAACGCTCACGGCCACGACGTACATACCAGTTACTCAACTCATCTACGAAGGTGTTGAGCGCACGAGCAGCCTCCGGAATACGATAATTACCAAGGTTGTCATCCACTGCCTTCACGGTAGAGTACAGACGGGACAATGCCCACTTATCCATAACGGACAACTTGTCGTAATCCAAGGTGTACTTGGTAGCATCAAACTCATCAATATTTGCATAGAGTACGAAGAATGCATATGTATTCCACAAGGTACTCATGAACTTGTTCTGACCTTCCTGAACTGCCTTACCGTGGAAACGGTTTGGAAGCCATGGTGCGGAGTTGATGTAGAAGTACCAACGAATGGCATCTGCACCGTAAGTCTCCAATGCATCAAACGGATCTACCGCATTACCCTTAGACTTGGACATCTTCTGGCCGTTCTCATCCTGAACGTGTCCAAGAACGATAACATTCTCATAAGGAGCCTTGTTGAAAAGCAAGGTAGACTCTGCCATCAAGGAGTAGAACCAACCACGGGTCTGGTCCACTGCCTCAGAGATAAACTTGGCCGGGAACTGCTGCTTGAACTTATCCTCATTCTCGAATGGATAGTGATGCTGTGCAAAAGGCATTGCTCCACTATCGAACCAGCAGTCAATAACTTCCGGTACACGCTTCATGGTCTTGCCGCAATCCGGGCAGGTAAAAGTAATAGCATCGATGTATGGACGATGTAACTCTACCTTGGCTGCATCCGGGTTACCGCTACGCTCAGCTAACTCTGCACGGCTACCAACACATTCCTGATGTCCGCAGCCTTCGCACTCCCAGATTGGAAGTGGAGTTCCCCAATAACGGTTACGGGAAATACCCCAATCCTGGATGTTCTCCAACCAATCACCGAAACGTCCTTTACCGATGGATTCCGGAATCCAGTTAACGGTATTGTTATTGCGGATCAAGTCGTCCTTCACTTCGGTCATCTTGATAAACCAAGACTCACGTGCATAGTAAAGAAGTGGAGTATCACAACGCCAGCAGTGTGGGTAATCATGCTCGAACTTCGGAGCATCAAATAACAATCCACGGGACTCTAACTCTTTTAATACTTCCGGATCGGCGCTTACTGCACCACGTTCCATCTCTGCCTTAGTAGGCTTTGCACGCATGCCGGCAAATGGAGTGACGTCAAGCATCTCACCCTTCTCGTTCACCATCTGTACGAATGGCAAGTCATACTTACGTCCAACCTGGGCATCGTCTTCACCGAATGCAGGAGCGATATGTACGATACCGGTACCATCAGTCATGGTAACGTAGGAATCACATACTACATAGAAGCCCTGCTTATGCTGCTTGTCAGCGCTATCCTTAGCGCACTGATACAATGGCTCATAAGCCTTGTGCTCTAAATCGGTACCCTTATAAGTCTCAAGTACCTCATAAGCCTTCTGTCCTTCCTCAGCAAGCTTACCAAGAATGGTATCCAAAAGTGCTTCTGCCATGTAATAGGTATAGCCGTCTGCTGCCTTCACCTTCACATAGGTCTCATCCGGATTCACGCAGAGTGCCACGTTACTTGGAAGGGTCCAAGGGGTTGTGGTCCATGCAAGGAAGTAAGCATCTTCGTCTGCAACCTTAAAACGAACAACTGCAGAACGCTCTTTTACCGTCTTGTAACCCTGTGCAACTTCCTGGGAAGAAAGCGGGGTTCCGCAACGTGGACAGTAAGGCACAATCTTAAAGCCCTTATACAAAAGCTTCTTATTCCAGATTTCCTTCAAAGCCCAGAACTCAGACTCGATGAAGTTATCATCATAGGTAACATACGGGTCATCCATATCTGCCCAGAATCCAACGGTTCCGGAGAAATCTTCCCACATGCCCTTATACTTCCAAACGGATTCCTTACACTTATCGATGAAAGGCTCCATTCCGTATTCTTCAATCTGCTCCTTACCATTGAGGCCAAGCAACTTCTCTACCTCTAACTCTACCGGAAGACCGTGGGTATCCCAGCCGGCCTTACGAGGTACATACTTGCCCTTCATGGTCTGGTAACGAGGGATCATATCCTTAATTACACGGGTCAATACGTGACCGATATGTGGCTTACCGTTCGCGGTTGGCGGTCCATCATAGAAGGTATAAGTCTCGCCCTTCTTGCGGCTGTCCATGGACTTCTTGAAAATGTCGTTGTCTTTCCAGAACTTCTCAACCTCTTTCTCACGGTCAACGAAGTTCAGATCCGGATTTACTTTCTGATACATCTTTTCTTCCTTCCTTCTTATAATATAAAAGAGCCCTTCATCCGCATAGGACGAGGGCTCTCTCGCTTATAAACCACCTAATACGCTGTACTTAAGGAAATCATCCCTTGCATACATGGTTCTCGTAACGGGAGAACATCCGACTCACCTACTAAGGATTCCCTGTTCAGCTCGCAGCCTGCTTACGCCAAGAAGTGATTTTCCAAAGAGGACTACTGGTATCGGCTCACACCAAACCCGACTCGCTGTACGTTCATCACGTCTTCGTACTCTCTTCTTATAGCTTTTCTCAATATTATTAACGCTTAAATTATAGCTAGGGGATATTTTTCTGTCAAGGTTGAATCCGCCCACACATAAAAAACGATAGACAACTGTCCCTCTGTTTTTTCCTACACAATCGTAGTAAAATAAAGAAAAGTAGTTTTTGCGCGGGGGCGCATGATTGGGGGAGGTTTTTTCATGAATCGGAAAAGACATATCTGTCTGATGACAGCAGCATTCATGCTATGTACTGTTCTTTTTTCCGGCAAGGTTTCTGCCGCATCTTCCTTTGGTACACCATATCGTATTCTTGCGATTTGTTCTTATAATTATTCCTTCCTGACCGTTCCGGAACATATCGATGGACTGGTTCAGGGTCTTGGAGATCTCAACTATGAGATTAATTATGAAACCATGGATGCCAAGACTTATTATCACACCTCGGACATTACCCAGTTCTATAATTACATGTCCTATAAGTTGCACCAGGTAGAGCCTTATGATTTGGTGGTGCTGATGGACGATACGGCTCTGCGCTTTGGCATCAACTACCGCCAGCAGCTGTTTAACAATACTCCTATGATCTTCTTAGGCATCAACTCCATCTCCGATGCCACCACGGCATCTGCGCTGAATGATGTCACCGGCATAGCGGAAGTCCTAGACTATGAGAGCAACTATGAGCTCATGACAAAAATGTTCCCGAAGCGGCATCACTACGTGATCCTCTGCGACTCTTCCAATACCAGTGCCGGCGAATACATTGAGTTTTTAAAATTTGCGGAAAACCATCCAGATTTGAATTATACGGTAATTAACTCCTCCTACTATTCCAAGGACGGCTTCGCCCGCGCGCTACAGGAAGTACCGGCAGATGATAGCATCATGTTCTGCCTGGATTTTTCCACGGACGGGGAAGGTAACGTATACACCCCGTTAGCCGGGGCCAAATTCATTACGACCAATATGCCGAATGTTCCCATTCTTCGTCCTTCCGCAGCGATTCAATATGACGGCATTCTCGGCGGTTATTCCTATTCTTACGTGGATGCAGGCAAGCGGGCCGGCAACATGGCAAGAGCCATTCTCCGGGGCAGTGATCCGGATGATTTGGAATTAATTACCACACCGCTGACCCAGCTTGCTCTGGAACAAAGCGTACTGGATGCCTTCGGAATTAATTACACCGCCATTCCGGAAAATGCTACCATTATCAACGAACGGACTACCTTACACACCATTTATCGGGATTATACCTTAGTTACCAACTTATTAATCTTGATTTTCCTGTTGCTAACAGCGATTATCTTACTTCTGGTATTTGCCAACGTACGCCGTAACCAGCTGATTAATGAAGACTTCTTAACCAAGGTGCCAAACCGCACTTACTTAAATCGCAAGATTCGTTCCGCCAAAGATAACCATGCCACCTACGGCATTATTATGGTGGACTTGGATAATTTTAAAACCATCAACGATACCTTTGGCCATACCGCGGGAGATGAACTGTTATTGGCTTTTGCCACCCGCTTAAAGGCCCTAAGCAACCGTGATGTAACCTTCGGCCGTATCGGCGGCGATGAATTCATGGGCTTTATGCCGGTTCCATCCTATGAAAAAGCTGACCTTATTTGCCGAAAAATCGTACAAACAATGTCAGCTCCGTTTCATTTATCCACCGGCGATATTCATATCACCGCAAGTATCGGATGTGCCATGTATCCACAGGACACCGATGATGTCATGCTTGTCAGCCGCTTAGCGGATCAAGCGCTCTATGCAGTCAAGGAAAGCGGCAAGAACGACTACCGTCTATTCCATGACACGTTGAAAGCCTAGCTCACCATAGGTGTAGCTTCCATATTTTTCTACCAGAATATCCGTGGCATTGTCTGCTGTCACCGTCTCCGGCTCTAAGAGGAAAGACGGTACACTGATAATGCCATTGTTATATTGAGAAGTATCATAGCGACACGGGAACTCCATGCGATCTGCCAGCGAAGCATTCACAGACTCGCCGTTTAAAATCGCCTTGGTCAGTTCCACCGCCGTCTGCGCTTCCTGATTCAAATCCTTATACACCGACATGGACTGTTTGCCTTCCATGATGGCATCCAAATTCGACACGTCACAGTCCTGTCCGGTAATCACCACCGAATTGTCCATGTGATAATCCCGCTCCAATGCCTCCATCACACCTGACGCCGTGGAATCGTTGGCACACAGCACACCGTGTAAGGTCACGGAAGAGCTGTAATACGTTCCCAGTAGAATCTCCATGCGGCTTCTGGCATTCTCTCCGGACCACTGATCCGTGGAAGTGGTATAGAAATCCTTCTGTCCGGACAACACCTGTACCACGCCGGAATCAATATAAGGTTTCAATACATCGTATGCGCCGTTATAAAAATACGCTGCATTGTTATCTGCGGAATCTCCCGACACCAGTTCAATATGATAGGTCTGATCATAGGGATGATCCAGATTCAGCGCATCCCTAAGGTACTCTCCCTGCAATTGTCCCACGCGGTAATTATCGTAGGAAACATAAGCCGTCACAAAAGGTGTATCGCAGATGAGACGATCATAAGATATCACCGGGATGTTGTTCTCTGCTGCCGTCTCCATCACGCGACTTAAGGCTTTGCCATCTACCGCTGCAATAATGAGCACATCCGACTGGTCCTCGATCAAGCGGTCAATATTATCAATCTGCGTATCAATCAAGTTGTCGGAGAAGGTCAGCTCTACCTCGTAGCCTTCATTCTCCAAATGCTTCTTCAAAAACTCCCCGTCATGGTTCCAGCGTTCCAAAGAACTCGACGGCATACTGATGCCAACCCGCAACACGCCATCATCGGAATGATGGTCTTCTACAGCAATGGTCGGAATTCCTTCCTCTGCTTGCTCCGGTGCCTCTTTTTGCGCACATCCTACCAACAGGACCGCAGACAACAAGCACACCATCCATTTACGTTTCACTTATCTCACCCACATTCACGGACTAAATTCTTACATGAAGCATGTGAAAATAGCCCCATATAAACAGTCCGATTAGTATTAAAATACCGATATAAACCAGTCCCAGCCACATGCCAACCAATACGATACGATTGGTCTCATATTGCCGGTCATGGTAAAAAGCCAAGGCCACTGCCCCAATGGCAAGTGCTAATCCCACATACCAAAACACCACCAGAAGGTAGCATAAGATACCGCAGGATATACACAAAAAACTAAGCAGGGTCTCTTTCTGTTGTTCGTCCATTATTCTTCTTCCATAAATTGAAATACCATTTTGTAATAGGTCAAACGATCCGTGGCATCCGCATTGAAGATTTCATGTTTGGAATTGGGAAATTCCTCCAAGCGAACCTTGGGATTGTTTGCCGCAAAACGGTGTTGCCCCTTTGGGCTAACCAATGCATCCTGTCCGGCCGACAGTAAAAGCACCGGTATTTGAATACGATTTGCATTTCGTATGGCTTGTTTCATGCCCCGGGATGCAGCACGTCCCCAGCTGTAATCTCCGCCGGTGGTGCGATACTCCAAGTGGGCCTTCCGAAGTCGGAACTGATAATCATATCTGGCCTTGGAGATGGCCGAGCACTTCGGGTAAGGACTCTCTGGTACAAAGTCATGCTGTCCCGGCATGTATCGCTCATTCCAGCCGCAGATTTTCGACCACAATAGCAGCAGCGAGACCAATACGGGATTCGTATCATTCCAGCGCATCATTAACATAGGAGAGCTTAATATCGCTTTGGAAAAATAGGTGGGATACTGTTCCAAAAACAGTGCACCCACGCAGCCACCCATGGAATGACAGAACAGAATCAGTCGGTCATGATTGGTCTTCGTTAGGACCACGCGGTCCACAAAATCCCGGAAATCTTCCACATATTCCGAGAAGTCCGTAATGTGAACCATATCCCGATTCTCCACCTCGCGGGTAGAGTATCCGTGGCCTCGCATCTCCGGCAGGAACACGCTGTATCCGGCCTGATAGAAATAATACATGACCTCATGATACTTAAAGAATCCTTCGCAGAATCCATGACTAATCACAATGGTCCCCTTCGGATTGGGATGAATCAAATAGTGATAATGAATCTTCCCGCGCTCTTCCAGCCGCAGATATCCTTCCATACAGAACCTGCTAAGAAGCGGCGCGACCTTCGCTGTCATGCACTCTTTAAAATTCTCTTCGCCAAAGTAAAAGCTTTCATTTTCCCACTGATTGCTCAAAGTCTCTCCCTCTTTTTTAATCGTCGAAATCGAATGCTTCCAATCCCTTCTTGGTGATGAGCTTGCTATCACCGTGTTTTACCTGAATCATGGTCACAAATGCAGCCGCCATGAACACTGCAGCATACGGGAATAATGTTGTATATCCAACGCGATTCATCAAGGTACCTGCAACGATTGGCGTTACAATCTGTGCTGCCATACTAAAGGTATAGTAATATCCGGTAAAGCGACCGATATCGCTACCCTTACACATCTCAACCACCATCGGAAGACTATTGACATTAATCGCTGCCCAGCCCATACCGACGAAAGCAAAAATCACATACAGAATCGGACTGAAATGATCCGATGCCAACGTATAAACAAAACAAATCACAAAGCATGCCGTCATTAACACAACTCCGCTCAGAATGGTCTTCTTCCGTCCAATATTGCTGGCGATGGCACCAACCGGAATATAGGAGAGAATCGCACCTAAGGTAGCAATGGTTAAGCACAGGCTGGCACTGCCCAGGCTCATGCCCCACATGCGGTTTGCATAGGTGGTAAACCAGGTCTCCATAGCATTGTAAGAAATGAACCACAGTGCGATGGATGCCAATAACAATCCCAGGCTTCGCTTCACTTCCGGCGGAAGCTTCTCCTCGCCGGAGGCATCTACCACCGTATCCTGCTCTTCCGGATGAGCGGCTTCGTACTCTGCCATCTGGCGATTTAAGCCCACTTCATCTACCGTAATCAGCACGATTAACATACCCACAATCATAATGCCTGCCACAATCATAAACAGTGGCAAGTAATTCACATGGTCTAATCCTGCGGTACGCTTCTCGGAATATAAAACTGTCGCAATGGCCAGATAGAGAATTCCTCCGATGGCACCCATCAAATTGATGATGGCGTTAGCCTTGCTTCGCAATGGCTTCGGTGTTACATCCGGCATCAATGCAACGGATGGACTACGATACGTTCCCATGGATACCAGGATACATCCCAATACCACAATGAAGAGTACCTTCGAACTTGTGGAAGGTGCTGCTGCATAGCGATTGTCCAGAATCGGTAATAACAGCATCAGAACTACAGACACCAATGTTCCGTACAGAAGGAACGGCTTACGGCGCCCCATCTTGCTCTTACAGCGATCGGAGATTCCTCCGAACAACGGCAACAAAAAAATGGCAAGGACATTGTCCGCTGCCATAATTGCTCCGGATATTGTCTCATTCATTGCGAAGGTGTTGGTCAAAATCAATGGAATGATGCTGTTATACATCTGCCAGAAGGCGCAGATGGATAAGAATGCAAATCCCACGCGAATGGTCTGTCCGGTTTTCAGTTTCATGTAAAAAGTCCCCCTTATGTCCCCATAATTAGCTTCCCGTCTTAGCGGGTAAATGCTAGAATTCTATCTTTAAGTTTATCAGAATTCATTAAATAACTAAAGTGATTTTCCCCAGGTAGGATTTCCATCGAAGCCCCCGGAATCTCGGATGCAATGAGCTTCGTCTCCTTCCGGCGAATCATATCATCTTCTCCGGCCAGCACCAGTGTCTTCACGCCGATCGAGCGCAGTTGTTCCTTGGTGATATTCGGTTCTGTAATCATCAATCCATCCAGTGGGTTGCCCATTTTCTTGAAGCGCTTCTTAATCTCACGATATGCATAGCCTTCCATTCCCTTGGGGTTGGTATTACCACCGCATAGAATCAAAGCGCCCGCCGTATTCGGATGATGGATTTCCATCAACATGGCAAGAATCGCTCCATCGCTGAATCCCAATACTACCGGATGATCCAATTCCAGGAACTTGATCAGTTCATACACATCCTCTGCCATCTGCTCATAATGATACTCACTTGGAGTAGCGGATGCACCATGGCCTCTGGTATCCATGGCATACATGGTAAAATCATTCTCCAAGGATTCCATCAACTCTTTAAAAATCTCATGGTCTTCCCCATTGCCGTGCAACAACACCATAGGACGACCTTCCCCAACTTTATCGTAATAGATAATCTGACTTTCTAACTGTACGTACATAAGCAATCTCCTTATACCATCAGTATAATTGTTTCCCCCAAAGAAAAACAAGCCTAGCTTTCGCTAGGCTTGCTATTTTTATTCGTGCTTCGGAACCAGCTTCTCGGTTCCACCCATGTAAGGCTGCAATGCCTTCGGAATGTTTACGGATCCGTCTGCATTCAGGTTGTTCTCTAAGAATGCGATCAGCATACGTGGAGGTGCAACTACGGTGTTGTTCAAGGTATGGGCAAAATACTTGTTGCCGTCTGCACCCTTCACACGAATCTTCAGACGTCTTGCCTGTGCATCTCCTAAGTTAGAGCAGCTACCTACTTCGAAGTACTTCTGCTGTCTTGGGGACCATGCCTCAACGTCGCAGGACTTCACCTTCAGGTCTGCCAAATCACCGGAGCAGCACTCTAAGGTACGTACCGGGATGTCAAGGGAGCGGAACAAATCAACAGTGTTCTGCCACAACTTGTCATACCAGATCTTAGACTCTTCCGGCTTACATACTACGATCATTTCCTGCTTCTCGAACTGATGGATTCGATATACGCCACGCTCTTCGATACCGTGGGCACCCTTCTCCTTACGGAAGCATGGAGAGTAACTGGTCAAGGTATATGGTAACTTCTCTTCGTCATTTACTGTATCGATAAACTTACCAATCATGGAATGCTCGGAAGTACCGATAAGGTAGAGATCCTCACCCTCAATCTTGTACATCATGGCATCCATCTCATCGAAACTCATAACACCGGTTACCACGTTGGAACGAATCATAAACGGTGGTACGCAGTAAGTAAAACCACGATCGATCATGAAGTCTCTTGCATAAGAGATTACTGCGGAATGGAGTCTTGCGATATCTCCCATCAAATAGTAGAAACCGTTACCTGCAACCTTGCCGGCAGCATCCAAATCGATACCGTCGAAACGATCCATAATATCGGTATGGTACGGAACTTCAAAGTCAGGAGTTACCGGCTCGCCGAACTTCTCAATCTCTACGTTACAGGAATCATCCTTACCAATCGGAACAGAAGGATCGATGATGTTCGGAATGGTCATCATATCCTTCATAATCTTCTCCTGCAATTCCTTCTCCTGAACTTCTAATTCAGCAAGACGGTCTGCATTCTTGGTAACCTGAGCCTTCACAGCCTCAGCTTCTTCCTTCTTGCCTTCCTTCATAAGTGCTCCGATTTCCTTGGATAACTTATTACGGGAAGCACGAAGATCATCTGCCTCCTGCTGTGCTGCACGTGCAGCCTTGTCTAACTCAATTACTTCGTCGACCAACGGAAGCTTGTGTTCCTGGAACTTCTTCTTGATGTTCTCTTTTACTTCTTCCGGATGCTCTCTTAAGAACTTAATATCAATCATGATTCTATCTCCTTAAGTCTATCTTAGAACTGACCCTGCAATGGATATTTGTCGGTCAGTGTCTTAACGATTGCCTGTGCCTTCGCAACACCGGCTTCGCCCTCTTTGATTACTGTGGCAATTGCCTCAGCAACCTGATCGAAGTCGTCGGTATTCAATCCACGGCTGGTTGCCGCCGGTGTACCCAAGCGGATACCACTGGTAACGAATGGGCTCTTCGGATCATTCGGTACGGTATTCTTATTGGCTGTGATATTGGCACTATCTAACAGCTTCTCCACTTCCTTACCGGTCTTATCGTAAGATACGAGATTCACCAGCATGAGGTGGTTATCGGTTCCGCCGGAAACAATATCGATATCTCTGCTCATGAGGCCCTTGCACAGTGCCTGAGCATTATCGATGATGTTCTTGGCATATGTCTTGAACTCCGGCTTCAATGCTTCCTCGAAGCAAACAGCCTTCGCTGCAATGACATGCATCAGTGGGCCGCCCTGGATGCCAGGGAACATTGCCTTATTGAAGTTGTACTTCTCATTGGCTTCGGCGGTTGCCATAATCATACCGCCACGCGGTCCGCGTAATGTCTTATGTGTAGTTGTGGTTACGATGTCTGCATACGGTACCGGAGACATATGATAGCCTGCAGCTACCAATCCGGCAATGTGCGCCATATCTACCATCAGTACTGCGCCTACTTCATCTGCAATCTCTCTGAACTTCTTGAAGTCAATTGCTCTTGCATAAGCGCTTGCTCCGGCGATAATCATCTTCGGCTTGTTCTCTTTGGCAAGGCGAAGCACTTCATCGTAATCAATAAATCCGTCATCATTCACACCATACGGCACAATGTTGAAATACTTACCGGAAAAGTTCACCGGACTTCCGTGTGTCAAATGTCCGCCGTGATCTAAGCTCATACCCATAATGGTATCTCCCGGCTCGCAAACTGCGAACTGCACTGCCATATTGGCCTGTGCACCGGAATGTGGCTGAACATTCACATATTCTGCGCCGAATAACTTCTTGGCACGCTCGATTGCTAAGTTCTCCGCAATATCAACAATCTCGCATCCACCGTAATAGCGCTTGCCCGGGTAACCTTCTGCGTACTTATTGGTAAGTACGCTTCCCATGGCAGACATCACAGCCGGGCTCACCCAGTTCTCTGAAGCAATGAGCTCGATGTGCTGTGACTGTCTGGCAAATTCCTTTTCAATGACCTCTGCAATGGCAGGGTCCACCGCCTTGATGTCGTCAAGTGTGTACATGATCTTTTTCCTTTCTTTTCCTTACAATATTACAATATGAAAAAACTTATACCAGGATACCCTGATTCTCACGGGTAGCCTTCTCATGAACCTTCTTCGCCTTCTTTGGCTTAGAAGAGTAATCACCGTCTTTGGTGTGACGCTTAATGTAAATCTTCATTAAGAACCACAACTCGGTTGCCAGGCAGATAGAGGAGTAAGTACCTACAATTACACCGGCCAACAGAGGAAGTGCAAACTCACGAATAGAAGATACACCCAGGATTAACAACATCAATACCGTGATTGCTGTGGTGAAGGATGTACTCAAGCTTCGTGTTAAGGTATCGGTCAAACTGGTGTTACACAGTGTTTCCAATTCCTCACGACGGAACTCGCTTCTGCCGTTCATACGCTCACGGATACGGTCAAAGATAACGATGGTATCGTTGATGGAGTATCCGATAACAGTCAACATACAAGCGATGAAGGCGCTACCTACGGTAATACGAGCCAATGCGTACAATGCAAGTACAACCAATACGTCGTGGAACAATGCGATAACCGCACTGCTTGCGAAACGAAGATCCTTGAATCGAATCCAGATGTATACCAGCATCAGAAGAACTGCAACAAGTACAGCGATTACAGACTGTCTACGCATCTCTCCGCTGACGGTAGAGCTAATGTTCTCGCTGGAAATCTTCTCTTCGGTGACACCGAAGTTCTCTTCCATTGCTTTGTTGAATGCCTCACGCTCTGCAAGCTGCAAGGTCTTGGTCTTGAAGATTACGGTGTTACCGCCGTCTACCTTCTGTACCTGAATATCGTTATCACCGGTAATGGTAGATACTACCGGAACAATCTTGCTGTCAATCTCTTCCAGGGAGTACTCCTGGTCGAAGGTTACGGTTGTAGATGTACCGCCTAAGAACTCCAGGCTGTAGTTCAAAGACTTCGCACCCATAGCGGAATGAGCCACCATGGAAATGAGACCTGCACCGATCACTACAATAGATAATGCAAAGAAAATTGCCTTCTTACCAATGAAGTCGATGGTCTTGAATGCCTTCGCCTTACCGTATACCTTGGTGTTGGTTACGCCAACTGCAATGAAGGCCTGAACCAACAAACGGGTAATCAACAATGCGGTAAACATGGAAAGAATAACACCAAGTGCTAAGGTGATTGCGAATCCCTTAACAGTACCGGAACCAAGTACACCAAGTACTGCTGCTGCAATCAAAGTAGTAATGTTACCATCGATAATGGCGCTCATTGCCTTGTGGAAGCCGGCCTCTACAGAGGCCTTCACGTTCTTGCCTGCTGCAACTTCCTCACGAATACGTGTGAAGATAATAACGTTCGCATCTACTGCCATACCGATGGAGAGGATGATACCTGCAATACCCGGTAAGGTTAATGTGATGTCGAATAAGTACAAAATAGAAATTGTTAATACGGTATATAATGCCAATGCCAAGGAAGCAACAAATCCTGGGAACAAATAAACAGCAATTAAGAATACCATAACAAGTGCCAAACCAATGGCTGCAGCCTTAAAACTGGAAGCAAGTGCGTCGCTACCAAGCTGTGCACCTACCACCTCAGACTGGATTTCCTGAAGCTTGATGTCCAATCCACCGATACGGATGTAGGAAGCTAACTTCTCAGCTGCTTCAAAGCTCTCCATACCTTCGATGACTGCTTCGCCGCCGTTGATTGCTTCGTTAACACGTGGAACACTGACAAAATGTCCATCGTAGTAAATACCAATGGTCTGACCTGCTGCTGCTGCCTTACCGGTTGCATCAGCAAATGCCTTCGCACCCTTGGAAGTGAAGCTTAATGCTACTACAGGTTCGGAAGCATTGGTGGTCTGATTGGTACGATACTTCGCATCGGAACTTGCCACATCGGAACCGGTCAATACAACGGAACCGTTGTCAATCAAATCCTCAATTTCATAGTTCAATGCATACTCGCCGGTAGCCTGATTGTAAGAGTAATTGGTGTTACCGTCTGCATCGGTCTGTGTAATGAAGTACAAGGTTCCCGGTGTTCCTAAAGCTTCCAACAATGCGTTGGCATCGCTTACACCCGGAATCTCAACGGTGATTCGACGATCACCTACCTGGTATACGCTAGCTTCTGTAGTAGAAGCTTCGTTGCCCAAGTCGTTCTCAATACGCTGCTGTAATTTCAGAATGGTGTCTGCCATCTGTTCGGAAGTCGGTGTCTCGCCTACTGCTTCGTAGGTAATGCTGACACCACCGGCCAAATCCAATCCAAGCTTCAAGCTGTCGTCTGCCCCTTTGCCGGTTGCGGATATGATTGTTCCTGCATAGTATCCCAATAATCCGAGGATTAGGACGAATACTACAAGAACAGCAATACCCTGTCCTTTTTTCATTCCCTTCATCTCTTGTTCTCCTGTTCTTTACAATGTATGCACTCCGCTATTCTGCGGTAGCCGCCTTAATCATAATTGCGCATTCAATACGCTTCTTCTGTAGTTCACACCCCAACGCATAGTTGCCGCGAATATCGCCGGTGAAGTTATATGCATTTGCTGCACAACCACCGCTGCAATAGAACTTCGCAAAGCAGTCCTTACATGCCGGACGGGAATAAACGTTGCACCCCTTGAACTGGGTCTGCATCTCGGTATTGGTAATACCGGTCCATACATCACCCATCTTAAATCCTTCGGTTCCAACGAACTGGTGGCAAGGATATAATTCACCGGTCGGTGTTACTGCCATGTACTCGGTTCCTGAACCGCAACCGCTTAAGCGCTTGTAAACACATGGACCGCCTTCCAAATCAATCATGAAGTGGAAGAAGGTGAAATCCTTGTCGGTGCCATGACGCTTCACCATCTCGGCAGCCAGCTTGTCGTACTCTTCGAAGAGCTTCGGCAAGTCCTCTTCCTGCAGCGCATAGTCATCGGTAGACTGTGCGACTACCGGCTCCACGGAAATCTGCTTGAATCCTAAATCTGCCAAGTGAAGGACATCTTCGGAGAAGTCCAAATTGTTGTGTGTAAAAGTACCTCTTGCGTAGTACTTCTGCTGTCCGCGGCTCTCCGCGAACTTCTGGAACTTCGGAAGGATGATGTCGTAGCTTCCGTCTCCGCGCTGGAACGGACGCATCATATCGTGAATTTCCTTGCGGCCGTCAATACTAAGAACCACATTATCCATCTCACGATTGGCGAATTCCATAATCTCATCGTTAAGTAATACGCCATTGGTGGTCAAGGTAAAACGGAAATGCTTGTCGTGGGTCTTCTCCAACTCACGTCCATACGCTACCAACTGCTTGACCACATCGAAATTAAGTAACGGCTCGCCGCCGAAGAAATCAACCTCTAAGTTCCTACGGTTACCGGAGTTGGCAACGAGGAAATCCAACGCCTGCTTACCTACTTCATAAGGCATCAACTCTGCCTTCTTACCGTGGTATAATCCCTCTTCTGCGAAGCAATACTTGCAGGAAAGGTTACATGCATGTGCGATGTGAAGACACAACGCCTTCACTACGGTTGGACGCTTTGTATAATCAATGACACGACCTTCGTATTCGTCCTTGGTAAAAAGGGAGCCTTCCTCCTTCAGAGATGTAATCTCATCGTAGGCCTCCTCCAACTCCTCGCGGGAGATATTCGGATAGGTCTTCGCAACCTCTGCGATAACCGCATCCTTATCATGATCCTCGTAAAGGGCGATCATGTCATAACTTACTTCATCAACGACATGGATAGCTCCACTGTTAATATCCATGACGATGTTATAACCATTGTTTTTGTACTGGTGAATCAAAGTACAAAACCTCTCTTTCTACTGCCTAATAACGTGGAAATGACCGAAGGCAAAAGCCTTCGGTCTTAAGTCTTTCCTAAAGTGAAATCATCAGAAGCTTATTTGTTGTTCTCACAGCTCTGGTTACCAACAGTACAAGAAGTCTTGCATGCAGACTGGCAAGAAGTCTGGCACTCACCGCA
>JAEEGF010747133.1_pt1 | contig 19652 bp, 17 predicted proteins | sample 9134171 | NCBI WGS metagenome assembly JAEEGF01 (sample SAMN16246542, study PRJNA631951) | gut metagenome | biome: gut microbiome; feature: rumen; material: AP-attached | host: Bos | place: Iran: Karaj | collected 2018-10
TCATTGAAAAAAGCACTGCTGACGCAGTGCTTTTTTCTGGTGGAGCGTAGGGGATTCGAACCCCTGACCCCAACACTGCCAGTGTTGTGCGCTCCCAACTGCGCTAACGCCCCTTGTGGGATATTAAAAATGTTGTTTACGTTTAAGGTAACTTTCGCGTTCGTTCGGCTTGCGACGCTCGCGTTTTTGTTCGTCTTCGCTTATCGCTTCGCCGCAAAAGCGCGGTCGCTGCGCATCACCGGTCTCGCTGCATCCGCCGCAGGCGGCGCTCGACCGTTGAGCCCAACTGCGCTAACGCCCCGGATGTCTTATTTTGTGCAACGGTGATTATAACATAACATTGCGCCCGTGTCAAGACCGATTTTTGTCAAAAGCGCAACTATTTTTGCGTATATCTTTTTGAACGCCCGCCGATTTCCTTTTGATCGCTTTTTTCGTGAGCGGCGGTCAGAGCGACTTGAGCCCGGCGAAAAACACGGCGACGCCGAAACGGATCATGTAATACGCGAATTCCACGATCGGCAGCACGACGACGGAGACGAAAGCGAACAGTATGAGCAGTATCGCCGTGACGAGATACGCGCGGGAATGTTTTGGGCGCTTGCCGCCGCGCTTGCGGCGCAGTATGAGCAGCACGACCGCCGCGATGATACCGACGAACGCCGCCGGTATAAGGTAACAGTAATCTATATGCATCAATGTTTCCATAAACGACGCACCTTTACAGCAACACACTCGGGGACGCGGACGCCCCCGAGTGCATATCTGATTATTTTTGCTTTGGTAAACCGGGATTATTTGCTCTTTTTGATCACGACAGCGCCGCCGAGGGCGATGACGGAAACAACTGCGAGAGCGATGATGCCCGCGTCGCCGGTGGTCGGGGTGACGGGCTTGGATTCTTCAGCGGGTTTGGATTCTTCGGCAGGGGTGGATTCCTCTGCGGGAGTGGATTCTTCCGCGGGAGTGGATTCTTCGTCGCTTTCGTCAACGGGAGTTACGGGAGCGGTGCCGCCGAGGGTGACAACGCAGGCGTGTTTGAGATCCTTGTTGCCGTGGCCGTAGCAATCGGCAAAATAGAGGTAGTTGCCGTAGTAAACGCCGTTTGCGCCGTCATAGCCGTCGTTTGCGATAACTTCATTTATACCGCTGATATCGGTGAGACCGAGAGTGCTGTCGAAACCGAACACGGTGCCTTCCGTGGGAGTGAGGGCGGTGGTGTTCTGGCTGTTGGTCATAGCGGACCAGGGCATAGCGATCTCGTAGATGTCATAACCGTCGGTATGAGCGGTGCAGAACGTCATCTTGGATTTCATATCCATAAAGTGGTTGGTGGCAAAGGGAACGTTTGCGTCGTGGTTGCCGGTGGCTTCGCTGGAGAAGATGGTGGTGAACTCGTAAGCGTAGTTGCCGCTGTTGAGGTCGCTCCAGGTAGCTTCCTGACCCGGATAAACGCTGGAACCGTCTTCTTTGACTCTGGTGGGATCGTCGGGGATGATTAGAGTCATAAGGTGATGCGCGTTGAAAACGTATTTGGGGTTTGCGTCCATACGGGCTACGTGTTCGCCGTCGCACTGAGCTTTGACTGCGAAATAGAGGTAGTTTTCGTCGTAGCACATATAGTACTCAACGTCGATGTTCTGAACGTAGTCGCCGCGGGAGATGAACTCGTCCTTATCGAGCGGCCAGGAAGAGACGAGGTGATATTCGCCGTCTGCAATAACGCCGTCGATAGTGGGAGCGGTCTCGATTTCGTAAATGGTCAGTTCGCGTTCAACATACTCTTCGTCGTCAGCAGAAACGAGGACGGTGAGAGCGGAAAGCATAACTGCGAGCGCAATGAGAAGTGCAATGAGTTTTTTCATTAGAATTGCTTCCTTTCAGTTTTTTTGATATTGCTCTGTTTGACATATTAACACAAAGTGAACGATTTGTCAATAGAAAAGGACGCGATTTTATAAAACCGCGTCCGTTTTTGCGCGTATCGCCGCGCCTTACGCCGGATAAAACAGCCCGACGAGCGTTTCGAGTTCATCCATAGAGGGGGAGGCGAGCGTGATGCTTGCCATATATTCGCCCACTCTTACGGCGAAGATGTATTCATATACCAACGTGCCGCCGGATTCGAGCACTATGTGATATCCGTTGAGTTCCCTGCCGGCGACGGTGCGCTTGATGAGTTCGAGCTTGTTGACGTTAAGCCCCGCGGCTTCGACCTGCGTTTTGACGCTCGTCTTGGCGAGATCGAGATATTCGCTTTCGGTATACACCTTACCTACCGATTTTTTCATATTCTCGAATATGATGTTTATGCTCGCGGTGCTGATGAGCCGCACGGCGTAAAAATCGTAGGTGAGCGGCGCGTTTTTGATGGCGTCGCCGAAACTGGTGCTGCCTATGAGCTGCAGAAGCTCTTCCGGCGAGCGGATGCTCCAGCCGTCGTCCAGCTTGATGGCGAGTCCCAGAGATTCGTTTTTGTACGAATACTCCGCAACGTTTATATCGCCCTGCGTGGGTTCGTCGGCCGCGGGCTTGCTCTGTTCGGACGCGGGTTCCTGTTTGGAATTTTCTTCGCCCGAAGAATTGCACGCCGCAAGCGCGAACGCGACCGCCAGCACGAGCAGGACGCATATTATTTTTCTGATGATACCGTTCATTTCCGTTCCTCCTTAAATAAGGCTGCTTTATTTCTTTTTTTATTTATAATACCACGCGCGGTAAGAAAAGTCAATGCTTTTTTATGCGGTCACGGGCGCCGTGTTCACAGGAATTCGGCGCCGATAATACCGAAGGTCTTATAAATCACCTGCGCCATGCGGTAGAACCCCAGGTCGTTGGGATGCACGCCTTCGACGGTGCATATTTCCCTGTCGCGGTCGCCGAAGAGCGTTTCGCCGTCGATAAAGTATACGTTTTCGTCGCCGGCGGCGCGCGCCTTCAGATACGAATCGTACAGCACGTTTCTGCGCACGGGCGATTCGGCGAAAGTCTCGAAACACGGCACCGACATAAACACCACGGGGATATTCTTTTTGACTTTGCGGTACGTCTGGTAAAACGGGTAATGCGTTTTTTCAAGGAACGCCGCGTCGGGCGCGTTGCCGTCGTAAGCCATGAAAAGCATACTGCATTCTATGCCCGTAAGGTATTCCGCCATGAGCTGTTCGCCCATGCAGTTGCCGGAAAAGCCGAGGTTTATAAAATCGATATCGTTCCATTTGGAAAGTATCGCCGGGTAGCTGCTGTCGGGGCGGGAAGCGCAGCCGCCCTGATCGATAGATGCGCCGTAATAGAGGACCGGCGCGATATCGCGGTATTTTTCGGGCTCGTAAAGCGACGACGCGGGATCGAGATATATCTTGAGCTCTTTCACGCTGTTGTAAAGCGGAAAATACAGCACGTATTCGCGGGCAATACCGCCGTTCACTTTGACTTCGCCCGTGTAACCGCTTTTTTCATCGGGATTGGGTCTGAAGACGCAGACATTCTTATATGCGCTCCCGACCTTTTCCAGCAGCGCGAATCCGCTGCTGCCCGTGAGCGGCATATGAGGCATATTGCAGAGCGCGTCGTACGCGACGGATATGCCTATGACGGACGAATCGGTTTTGAACCTGAGACGTCCGCCCGAGGTATATGAAGCGAGATACGAAACGCCCGGACTGACGCGCGACGCCACGTCGCCGTCCATGCGCATGAAGAGCCCGCGCTTTTCGTCGTAAAACACGCCGTAAAGGTCGAATCCCTCGCACGGGACCGTATAACAGAGTTTGCCGCCGGTCTCTTCCACGCGGTCTTTTTTAAAGTTTTTGTCTATTTTTTCTATGTTCACGAACGTTACCTCCGGACCGGATCACGGCGTATTTTGTCAAAAGGAGCAAGGTGTTCCCTTGCTCCTCTTCTCATTTTGTTCAGTCCTTGAAATATCTCTTGAGCAGGCCTTCGAGCGCTTTGCCGTGGCGGGCTTCGTCGCGCGCCATTTCGTGAACGGTGTCGTGTATGGCGTCGTAGCCCAGCTCTTTGGCGAGTTTGGCGAGCTCGGTCTTGCCGAGCGTGGCGCCGTATTCGGCCTCGACGCGCTTTTGCAGGTTGACCTTGGTGGAATCGCTCACCACTTCGCCTAAAAGCTCGGCGAACTTGGCGGCGTGTTCGGCTTCTTCATAAGCGGCTTTTTCCCAGTAAAGGCCTATTTCGGGGTATCCTTCGCGGTGCGCGACGCGCGCCATGGCGAGATACATGCCGACTTCGGTGCATTCGCCGGTGAAATTGGAACGAAGTCCTTCGATAACGCGCGGATCGATCTTTTTACCCGCGCCTACGACGTGCTCCGCCGCCCAGACTCTGGTCTCTTCGAGCTCGACGAATTTGCTGCCGGGAGCTTTGCATACGGGGCAGGATTCAGGGGGCGTGTCGCCTTCGTGGATGTAGCCGCAAATGGGGCATCTGAATTTTTTCATGATTGTTCCTCCGTTTTTTTATTTTATGTTATTATTCGTTTTCGTGAGTGCCGTCTTCGAGATAATCGCCTTTATCGGGCATAATGAAAGCCGCCACGATGTAAGCGACGAATCCGGCGCCGCCCAGACAGCCGAAGATCACCCACAGCAGACGGATCACCGTGACGTCGATATCGAGGTATTCGGATATACCGGCGCATACGCCGCAGATCTTTTTGTGCTTTGTGTCTTTATAAAGTTTCTTTGCCATTTCACACAGAACTCCTTTGCAGATTTGTTTACATTCGTATTATACAACACCGCGCGCAAAAAGTCAATGGACTTTGCCGCCGCGCAAGTGCGAAATATTCGCAAAAAAAGACCGCGGGCGCAAAGCTCACGGTCTTGATTTTGTTATTTTGTTCAGCCGGCTGCTTTTACAGAAGTGACGTGGGGCTGAGCGCCTTCGTACCAGTAAAGGAAACCTTCGAGATCGATCTTATCGCCGATCTTGAGTTCCTTGACCGCTTTGTAAACGTCGGTGTCCGGGCCGCAGAGATACGATTCGACTACCAGAGTGAGCGAAGCGCCGTTGACGTTGACCTTGAAATAGAGGTCGTCGCCTTCGCTGCCGGCGCCGTTCCATTTGTAGAACCACGCCACGTCGTTGCCTTCGGCGTCCTGACCGACGGCTTCTACGACAGCGCCTTTGATGGCGATGAACGTATTCATCTTAGCGGCGAGCTCGTCTTTGCCGATGAGGGAGGTGACGTCGGCGGCGGAAGCTGTGTAATTGCCGTCTTCGATAACGAAGGTGGCGTCGATTATTTCGACTTCGCCGCTCCATTCGGCCTTTTTGCCGGTGACTTTGATCTTGGTGCCTTTAACGAGTTTGTCGTAATCCGCTTTGGAGCAAGGCATGTCGTAAAGGAAATAGCCGCCTTCGGCGTCCTGAGTGTAGAACGTGCCGACGCCGCCTACGCCTTCTTTTTCCCACCAGCCCTGTTTGGCCTGGACGTAAGTCTCGATGACGACTTCGCTGTCGATAGCGGCAGCCGCGTATTCGGCGTAGGTCAAAACGCCTTCGGACTTTTTGGAAGGATCGTCTTTTGTGCCGCACGCCGCGAGCGTGGCGAGCATTGCCAGCGCAAGAACTATTACCAACAGTTTTTTCATAATGAATCTTCCTTTCTTGAAATTCGGTTTAATTTTACGTGTTGACGGAGGATACTGTTCCGTATTGATACTATTATAATACACTTTTTCGATTAAATCAAGCCATAAATATCATTCTTTGGATTTTTTTACTCTTTGCACCAAAAAAACCGCCGCAATGCACGCCCACGCCGCACATAGCACAACCAAAAGCGTAACCGCAGTGCCGGAAAGCGGCCCCTCGTCCGTTCCTCTGCTTGAGGAATGTTCGGAAAGGTGATACATGGCGTTTACGTCGTTATACAGTTTTTCGTAAAACGCGTCGTCGACCGTCTCTTTGCGGCGCACCGCTTTGACCGTGCTTTCCACCAGCTGCGAAGCCGCGCTCCTGAGCGACGCCGAGCCGTTGAACACCGGCGTGACGAAGGTGTTTTCAATGTTCTCAAGAAGCAGCTTGCTCGCCGCCAGTTTGACCCAGTAGTGATCGGCGTCGGGCTCGCCCGAGTAATTGAGATATTCGGTATAGGCCGCGTCGTTCTGCGCCCGCGAGGTGACCGGGACGTAGCCTTCGGTACCGGAATAAGCGATCTGAGTTTCGTTGGTGAGCAGGTACTGCATAAACAGCCACGACGCCAGCACTTCCTGCGGATCCTTCTTGTTGAACAGACACAACGACGGCCCCTGCGAAATCATTTTGGGGTTTTGGGTATCGTACTGCGGGATGGCCCGCACCGCGATCTCGAATTCCACCACTTTTTCGGAATGGATATCCATAAGCGGCGCCTCGGAGCCCATCCAGGTGGCGCCCGCGGTGGAATCTATGGCGAAGATGCACTGTCCGGCGTTGAGATAGTTGCCGGGGTAGCCGGATATCTTGAACGTGGAAAACGCGTTGTTTCCGACGTGCGACGCTATACCGTCGAGCACTTCGCGCGTGGTATCGTTGAAGATCTTTATGCTCCCGTCGCTTTCGGAATAAGGCGCGTTTTTCTGCCGCAGGACGGTGATGAGCATATTGTCGGTGGATTTGTAGATGAACGGCAGCATGACGTTCTGCCCGTTGACGGCATAGGTGCCGTCTTCGTTCTTTTCCACCGCTTTTTCCGAAACTTCCCACACGAAATCCCAGGTGAGTTCGTCCGGGAGTTGATAGCCGAGTTTTTCGACGTACGTCTTATTGATGTAGCACGCCTCGGTGGAGCGCATGAACGGCAGCGCGTAGTACGTTCCGCCGAACGAGCATTCCTCAAGGAATTTGGGGACTATCTCTTCCCTGCGCACCGAATCGAATTTCACTTCGGCGCCGCCCAGGCCGTAGTCGGGGTCGTCCATCAGCGCGTTCAGCGGGACGACGACGTTATCGCCGGTCATATAGGTGGCAATGTGGTCGGGGTACGAGATGCACACGTTGGGAGTGGTCTGCGTGGATATGTTGGTTATGACGTCGTTGTAGATGACGCTGTAGTCGGTGTAGAACCTTATCGTAACGCTGACGTTGGGGTAGGCTTCTTCGAACGCGGCTTTCGCCTTGTTGTACACGTCGATCTGCGTCTTGTTGGTGTCGTTCTTGGCCCAGAAAACGATATCGAAATGCCTTGACGTATCGAATTCCCCGGGCAGTACGAATTCGTCCATCCCGCGCGAGCCGTGGCACGAGCACAAAAGCGCGGGCAGAACGAACGAAAGCGCGAGAAGGAGCAGCACGGCTTTTTTCATCCTTTGAGCCCTCCTCTCGAAACGCCCGCCATTATCTTTTTGCGGAATATGAGGAACAGCACTATGAGCGGCACCGAGATGACGACCACCGCCGCCATCATCGCCGGGATATTGTCGCGGCCGAAGCCGTTTTCGCGTATTTCCTGTATCCCATTGGAAACGAGATAGTACGCTTCGTTATCGGTGATAAGGCGCGGCCAGACGTAGGCGTTCCAGCATTCGATGACTTTGAGTATGGTTATGGTGACTATCGTCGGCCGGCAGATCGGCACGAGCACCTTGAGCAGGAACTTGAAGTCCGAAGTGCCGTCGACCTTGGCGGCCTTGTATATCTCCTCCGGCACCTGCCCGAAGTTTTCCTTTAACAGATATATGTAGAACACCGATGTCGCCGTGGGCAGTATGAGTCCGGTGAAAGTGTTGCGCAGTCCCAGGTCGGTGACCGTGACGAAGTTGGTGATTATAACGAGCTCGGTGGGGATCATCATCAGCGCAAGGAAAAGCACGAACACGATATCCTTGCCCTTGAATTCCAGCCGCGCGAACGCGAACGCCGCGGGGACCGTCACGGCGAGCATGAGCGCCGTGGTAGCGAGCGTGTATATCACCGTGTTGATGAAATATCTGCCCAGAGATACCGTGGTGAAAGCGTCGATATAATTCTGAAAAGTGGGCGAAAGCGTAAAGAATTTGGGGATGAATTCGGAGTTGTACGCGCCGTATTCCTTTACCGAGGTGAGCAGCATCCAGTAAAACGGGAACAGCACTATCACCGCCCAGAGCCCGAGCAGTATATAGCGTATGACGGTAAAGGTTATATCCTTTGTGCGGGCGATTCGTCGTTCAAAGTACTGCTGTTTTGTCATATCTTGCGCGCCCCCTTTCAGTAATACACATGTTTGCGGCTGACCATAAGGTTTATCACCGTTATGGTGAGCACTATCGCAAACAGTATGAGCGCGGCGGCGGCGGCGTAGGAAGGATATCCGCCCCCGTTGCCGTAAAGCATATCGTAGATATATCCCACTATGGTGTTCATCCCGGCGGCGTTGAGGTCGGTTCCGAACAGCGCGACTTCGTCGCTGTACGCTTTGAACGCGCCGATAAAGCCCGTGATTATAAGGTAAAACATCATAGGCGATATGGCGGGCAGCGTTATCTTGGTGAACACGCGCCACCTGGGAGTGCCGTCGACGCGCGCGGCGTTATAATATTCCTTTTTGACCGAAGCGAGAGCGCTGGTGAGTATGAGTATCTTGAACGGCAGCACCACCCACACCGTGTAAAAGCACATAACGAACATCTTGGCGGCGTACGGGCCGTCGATGAAATCCACGGGCCCCGCGCCGAAGACGCTTATCATCAGGTTTATGAGCCCGTCGGTATACGGCGTGCGCTTGAAGAGTATCATAAACACCAAACCGACGGCGAGCGTGTTGGTGACGTACGGCAGGAAGAACACCGTCTGGAACAGTTCCTGCAGTTTCTTGATTTTGGAAAGCTGCAGCGAGATGAGCAGCGCGAGCCCGGTCGACACCGGCACGGTTATTATGACTATGATAAAGGTGTTCCTGAGCGCCTGCATGAAGTACGGGTCGCGCAGGACGTGCGAATAGTTGTACAGTCCCACGCCGCCGAACGTCTGCGACGCGGAATTGTACCCTTCCTCGAGCGAATATATGAAAACGTCGATTAGCGGATAGACCATAAAGGCGCCGAGCAGCAATATCGCCGGCAGCAGATACAGCCAACCCTTCGATCTTCTGCGTTTCATTTTCCTTCCCCTCCGGCGGCGTTGAGTCTCACTTCATCGGACTTTGAAAAAATGTGCACTTTTTCGGGATTGAGCGAAAAACGCACGGTCTGTGCGGAACGGTCTATGTTCTTTGCGGTGGGGACTATGGCGCGGGCGGAAGCGCCGGTGAAAGAGCCGTGCTTGAACACGATGCTGGTGTCGCGCCCCATTATCTCCACGCGGAGAAGTCCGCATTCGAGCGGGCCCGCTGCATCCGCTATGAGCCCTTCGGGACGTACGCCCGCCCAGACCGGCTGATCCGCAACGCCTTCGGCGGACATAACGTCGGCGCCGCCTATGTAAAGCCTGCCGGAACGCACCTCGGCGTCGAAGACGTTGATCTGCGGGTTGCCCAAAAATTTCGCCACGAACAGGTTGACCGGCTGTTCGTAGATCGCCTGCGGCTCGCCCATCTGCTGCAGCACGCCTTCTTTCATAACTATTATAAAGTCCGAAATGGACATGGCTTCTTCCTGGTCGTGCGTGACGAACACGGTGGTGACGCCGGTCTCGCACTGGATGCGCCGTATCTCTTCGCGCGTTTGCAGTCTGAGCCTGGCGTCGAGGTTGGAAAGCGGCTCGTCGAGCAGGAGCACGCCCGGGGTTTTGACCAGCGCGCGGGCGATCGCCACACGCTGCTGCTGACCGCCCGAAAGTTCGTCCGGCCGGCGTTCCATAAGCTCGGATATCTGCACCAGTTTCGCCGCGTCAAGCACCCGCTTTTCCATTTCTTCTTTGGACAGACGCTTTTTGCCCCGCAGATTTTCGAGCGGGAAGCTTATGTTGTCGTGCACGGAAAGATGCGGATACAGCGCGTAGTTCTGGAACACCATACCCACGCCGCGCGCTTCCGGCGGAAGATCGGTTATATCGTCTTCGCCGAACAGGATGCGGCCCTCGGTGGGCTCTTCGAGCCCGCAGATGAGGTTGAGCAGCGTGCTTTTTCCGCAGCCGGAAGGCCCGAGCAGCCCCACGAGCTTGCCGTCGGGGATGGTGAGGTCGAAACGGTTCACCGCCACGACTTTTTCGCCGCGGCGCTTTCCTTTGCCGCTGAATACTTTGGTGAGATTTTTAAGGACGATCTTCATAAGACAGGCCTCCGGAAACCAAATTGCGCCATTGTTTGATTTGATTATATCACAAGGAAAACGGCTTGTAAATACAAAAAATCAAAAATACTCCGGAATCGAAAGCCGTTTTGCGCCGTATATACGCCGATATCGTTTTTTGCTTTTCACTCCGTAAACATTCTTATGGGAATGACCGAACGCTGCGGCGTCACAAGGCAGAGCGCAGTCAAGCGAGCGAATTTCAAATCACCCCAACGAACCTTCGGTTCGCCGGGGACTCCGAAGCCACACACGCGGATTTCCTTACACCCTCCCCGCGCCGCCGCCCAAGCCGGGCCCTCGCTTCGCTCTGCCCGGCGGCGCGGGGAGGGTGTATATAAAACACGTAGCCGACCGTTTAGACAAGCTCAACCATACATTCCGGCGGGCGTAACCCAACGCTCCGGCGTCATTTCCGCCTTTCCCGCCCACGTTCCGGCGTGCGTGACCGAACGCTGCGGCGTCACAAGGCAGAGCGCATAGAATCGAGCAAATTTTGGCCAAAAACGAGCGTCGCCGTACACTCGTACGGCAGTCGAGTTTTTGGTCAAGCACCTTTTTTACACATAATCAGGTCAAAAAACAAACAAGACTATACCAAATGAATACTGGTATAGCCTTGTTCAAAATCAGTAATTACGGTGCGTAAATTTGCCGATTATATGCGCTCTGCGGTCAATCCTGGTCGTTGAAGGTGTCGATAATATCCTGCACGCTGTCTTCGAACCGCGTCTTGTTCCTGTCGTATACGGCGGCGAGACCGTCGGTGCGCTTGTTCGCCATAAGTTCGTTGGCGATCATATCGTAGATCGTCTGGTTGGCTCCGCCGACCTGATAAATGGCGCCGGTTTCGCATCCGACCGAGTTGAAGATGATGTCTATCATCTTTTCGCTTTCCTCGGTGGTGAGTTTCTGGTTCTTGAGCACCACTTCGTAATAGTTGTACGCGAGCGAATCGGGGTATTCTTTCCAGCTCAGATACCCCAGCGTGTCGAGCACGCGCCCCACGAATCTGAGCTCACTGCCTTCCGACACGTTGATGGCGACGCCGAACGCGTTGGCGCCCCAGGTATTGAGCAGACTGTAATACTGCTGCTGGTTTTCGTCATACATGGGCGAAGGGACAATGGCGAATTCGTCGGTCATTTCCTTGAGCATAAAGACGTGTTCCACCACGCCGGCAAAGAAGATATATCTTCCCTTTGCAAATCCGTCGAGCAGCGCTTCCATCGGCCATTTCCAGGGAGTCTTGTTCCACAGGTCGTTGCCGCTGATGTAATGCTCGGTATCCGCCATGAAACCCAGGACCTTGGTGACCACGTTTTCGGTCTTGGCATCGTAGAACGAAAGCTGCGGGTAGCCCCTGCCGTCGGGCGTGAGGATGCGTATTCCGGAGCCGTACATCATATAGTACATATCGTCCCACTGGCCCGCCCAGCCGATATCGTCGAGATAATCTATGCCGTCGCCTTCTTTGTCGTTGGAAAGCGATTTTGCGATCTGTATGCATTTATCGAGCGTCCACTGGTAGTCTATGGTGAGCTGGACGGGATCTTCGAGCCCCAGCTTGTCGCACAGCGTGCGGTTATAGAGTATGCAGGTTATGGCGTTCTTGGTGCGGAAATCGATATCGCCGTGGGTGAAATACAGCTTGCCGAACATTTCGACGCTGTTGTTGAAAGTCTGGTCCCACCAGGGGTTGGAGGGCTCAAAATCGGGCACGTCGTACAGATTGTATAGATCGCCTTCGAGCGAAAGCGTGCCCATATCGTAAAGCGAGATGTTCACGACCTGGAACTCGTCCGAGCCGGTCTGGATCGCTTCGCGCACTTTATTGAGCGCCGTGTTGCCCAGACGCGCCGAATCGTAATGGTATATTTCCCTTAGATCGACGCCGAGCTTCTGCTTGAGCGTGTTCTGTCTGTTAAGGAGCGCGTTGTTCATACGGTCGGGGAGCAGCTCTCCGCCGACGGCTTCGGTGTTGTAAACGATATCCGAAAGCGCCTCTTCGTCGACGTCGGAAGTGAACACCGTGAACGTCATCCCGTCGTATTCGTCGCCCATATATACGTTATACAGTTCTTCGGGCGAAAGACTTTCGTTTCCGGACGCGGGCTCCGCGCTTTCGGCGGACTGATCCGTACCGCTCTGCGCGCCGGATTCGGGTGCGGTGCTTTCGTCGCCGCCTCCTCCGCACGCCGCGAACAGCGCGCAGCACATCACGAGCGCGATCAGGAGCGATATGATCCTGTATTTGTTTGTCATAAGATACGACACGACCTTTCTGCGATTGCTTTTATATTTTTATTTGCTTTTTTTGCGTTTGACGATGATTACCGCGGCTGCCGCTGCTATAAGCGCTGCGGCGGCGCCGGCTATGATGAACGGAAGCGCGCTTGAGCCGCCTTCTTTTTCGCCCGGTTCGCCGGATTCGGTATCGCCGGAACTCGTTTCGGCGGGCGTTTTTTCGGAAGCGCTTATGCCAAGCGTGCCGAGTAGCGCGGAAACGGCGTTTTCTTCCCCGCCTTTTTCGCACACGATTATGATCTCGCCTTCGCGGGCGGAATCTATTGAAAGCCTGCCGCCCTTATATGTTACGGATATCTCGCCGCCGTTTAGGAATTCGCCGTAATAAACGCTGCCGCGCACGGCGACGGGATCCTTCCACGCGCCGCAGTAGCACGAAAACCCTCCGCTCGAATCGGGGAGCACGGCGAGCACGCCGGTGTTTTCAAGCAAAGCGCCGTCCAGCGGTACGAGCACTGCCGCGCAGTCGTTGGTCATAAACCTTTCGCCGTTCTTCTGCACCGCGGTCGGGACGTCGAGCGTCACCAGCCTGCCTTCGGCGTCTTCTACGAACGCCGCGGTCTGCCAGCCGCCCAGGCGGAACGAATAGGTCGTTTCGCCCGATTTGTATTCGGTCTTGATATCGATATTGGAAGAGTTGGAAATGACGCGCAGCGTGCCGCCGTCGGCGAGATGGAGCACCGAGGTGCGCAATCCCGCCGCCGCGCCGCTGACCGCGTTATACCGGAGCCCGGAACCTGCGAGCACTTTTTCGTACAGGTCGACGTCGGCGAGATAGGTGGAGGTGTTGGAAGCGATCTCGACCGGCACGGTGGAATAGAACACCTTGCCGCTGCCGAGCGAATATTCGGTGAACACGGGGCTGCCCGCGGTATCGGAATACACGGCTTTGGCTCCGGCAAGTTCGATCTTGACGCAGGGTTTGCCGTCGCGTTTGCCGGAACCGGTGGTATATGTGACGTCCGCTCCGGCGTCGTCGACTCCGGCGTAGATGACTTTGGTCACCTTTGTGCCGGTGAGCCGTTCGGCGCGGTCGCCGTATTCGCGCGTGCGGGTATCGAGCTCGTACGCCGGATCGCCCGAGATATACAGCGTGCCGCCGTTCTTTACGAATTCGGTCAGCGCGTTATATACGTTTTCGGGCACGGTGAATGCAAGCGGATAGTAGATGACCTTGACCGATTCGGGTATGATCAAGTCGTTTTCGTTTATGGTAAGTATGTTATCGGCAAGCAGCGACTGAGCCATATCGATTCCGCGCAGCGTGGCGTAATGCCCCACGTACCAGCCGCGGCTGCCGGACATACGGAGCGAGTCGGGCGTGAGGAACGCCACCTCGGGCGAAACGTAGGTCGGTTCGACAGTTGACGTGAGAATATTGAGGTTGCGGTAGATGTTGAATATGTTGCGTTCGCCCGCGGAAACCATATAGGTGAGCCCCCACGGGAAATTGTACTTGGTCTCGTCCTTGAAGCACCACACCTGATAATGGTTGCCGCCCATAGCCAGCGTGTTGTAGAACACAGCGCGCAGATACGCTTCGGAATACCGTTCGCTGCCCGAAGCGTAATAGTCGAGCGTTTCGCCGAAATCAGGGTGAGTGCGCTTGTTGGATTCGCCTATGCCGAACGATTTTCCGCGCACGCGCTGGTCGGCGTTGGCGAGCGTTTCGGTGAGCATTTCGAGTTTGTCGAAAAATCCGATATTTGAATACGTGAGGTCGCCTATGGCGTGTTCGACGTCGATACTTTCGGAAGGCCAGGAGAAAAATTCGCACAGCACGGCTTTATCTTCGCCGCCCGCTTCTTTTGCGGAAGCGGTGAGCGCGTTAGCCCAGCGCTTGATGAGATGAGTGCGGAACAGGTTCTGATCGTACGCCTTGCGGTCGGACCAGCCGCCGCCGATGAACGAATAATTGCTGTCGTATTTTGCGGATTCTATGCTCTTGAGATCCGGACGGCATTCGGCGAGTTTTTCGTCGGTGCCGTAGCGCTGTTTGAGGAATTCGCGGTACAGCTGGTTTATGGCGGAAGTCGGCTTGACTATGAGGTCGCCGTTCAGGTAGTAGATCACGCCCGGAACGTCTTTATAACGCGCCGCCATCTTTGATATGTATTCCTTGTCTTTTTCGAGCTGGGCGTCGTCGACGCCGCAGTTGGCGCCGAGCAGCATGCCCATCATATAGATCTGCCCGTATTTCTGAGCCAGATAGACCGCGCAGTCAACTTTGCGCATATGGCGCTCGGTGGGATATCCGTTTTCGAACACCCTTGCGAAATCGCCGTAATCGCGGTACTGCTGCAGATTTTCGTAAAGCAGTATGCCCGCGTCGCGGCGGCGTTCAAAATCGCTCTTCCACACCAGCGGGGTCTGATCCTCGTTGACGAAGGTGTTGCCGCCGTCGTCCACGCCGGAGACGAACACGGCTTTTTCGGTGCCGTCGGGCTGAACGAGGTAGATATAGTTATCGTGATAAGTGTATTTGGGACCCGCGGCGACCGTTTCCTCGTCCCATACGACAAAGCCGGATTCGTAGCTGTCGGCGAGCCCGCCGCCGCATTCGAGCTTGACGCTCACGTACCAGAAATCGTCAGCCGAAATGTCAATATCCACGGCGTCGTAGCGAAGCGTGCGTTTTGCGTGCCTGGGTATCTTTACGGATTTGGTCTCCTCGTACACCGTTTCGCCCGTGTCTTCGGAAGTGACGGTCACGGTGGCGAAGCATTCGAGCGTTTCGGAGGTCGGATTTTCGAGCGCCACGCTCACGCGCGGTTTTTCGCCGGCCCGGTAACAGTCGTACGCGTTATCCGCGGAACAGATATATATCTTTCCGCAGAGAGTATCGGCGAGTTTTACGAGCCCTTCACGCAGCGCGGTGTTGCCGGGTGCGAACAGGTCGCGGTCGGTGACTCCGAAGAATCCCACTCCTGCGCCCTTGTAATCGTCCCAGTATTTTATGCCGCCGTTATAGCCGTAATCGGAAGGCGAATAGAACGCGCGGAACACCGCCGCCGCCACGCCGACCTTGCGGCCGAGCGAATCGTACGCGTAAAGCAGCGGCTGATATCTGCCGCGGTTGTTGCCCACCCAGGTGATGGCGGAGTAGCCCGATATTCCGTTTTCGTCGGAAAGCACGTCGCCTTTGAATATTTCCTGCCCTTCGGCGGCGGAAATGCGCACCGCGCCGGAATATTTGGTCTCGGTGTCGAAGAGCGGGACTGTTGAAACGTCGTAGAACAGCAGGTCGCCCACGCTGGTGGGATCGTTGGACGCGAGATAAGCCGGATCGTTTTCACGCGACGTCACGGTCGCGTTCACGTCGCCGAACGTCTTGCGCGCGAGTTCGCCGTCGTGCTCGGCGAGGAGCACTGTCTCTCCGGATGTGAGCGACAGTTCATCTATAAAGAACTTTCCGGAAGAGTTTTCGAAAAAGAATTCGAGATAGACCTTGCTTTTGCCGGCCACCGGCTCGAACGTAACGCAGTGATCGTGCCAGCCGGCGCTCGAAGTATCCGTAAACAGGTTTATTTCGTACCTTTCGTCGCCTTCCCCGCAGATCACGCGCGCGCCGACCCTGCCGCCCGAAATGGTGTATTCGCAGCTGAAGCGCACATTCACCGAAGATCTGCCGCTCACGGCGTCGGAAATATCGTAGCGGCAGCCGCTTGTGCCGACTGTCCCGGCGTAAAGCGCCGCGACTTTATCGGACGAGGAAAACACGCCTTCGGCGGTGTCGTAACCCACCTGATTACTGTACACCGTGCGGGACCAGCCGCCGATGCCGCTTTCCATATCGTCGAAAAACACCTCGCTGCCGTCGTCGCCGCTGATGCGGACGTTATCGAAATACAGGGTGCCCGATGCGATATACAGCCCCAGGCGGATATCGACATGGTCGGCGTTGGAAGGCACCGTGAAGGTATAAGATTTGCGGTCCCAATCGGAATTGCCGTTAGTAACGGCGACGAAGTCTTTCCAGCTGATAAGGCTCCCGCCGGCGCCGTACACGTACAGAGAATTGTGCGCCAGGCCTTTTTCCGTGGAAACGCTTTCGAATCTGGAATCGAGCGAGATCGTGTATTTTACGCCCTGCTTGAATTTGGAAGCCGGTATGGTACGGTAAAGGCAGGGCGACTGCGAAATGTTATCGGAATGTATCATCCCGCCCAGCCCGATGCTGCCCCCGGAAGTCTCGGGATAAACCAGTTCGGAAAACGCGAAACCGCCGGACGTGATGAGCCGTCCGCCTTCGCGCATGAATTTCTTGAAATTATCGACCGCCGAATACGGGAACGCCGCACCGGTGGGTATCATGAGCAGATCGTAAAGCTTTGCCGAAAACAGTTCGCGCGCGGAAAGCGCGGAAACGTCTATGACTTCGGCTGTATACCCCGCTTCGTTGAACAGCGCGGCGAGCGCCTGCGCGTCGTAGGGCGCGCTGCCTTTTGCGGTCAGTCCGTCAAACACCGCTATCTTCATAACGGTTGCCTCCTTTTCTTCTCCTTTGGCGCCTATGGCCGCGGCGCTGAATATGAACGCCGCCGCGAGCGCGGCGCAAAGGATCCGTACAGTGATTTTCTTCATTTTACAATACCTCCCGGCGGGAACTGAGCGTTTGTGCTATTTATATAATTATACATTTTTTCTTCCGTATGTCAAGTATGCAAATGAAAAAGCCGCCGCGGCAGCGTACCGCGGCGGGGTGGTATTCACTTTTCGGCAATATCAATGGGATAATAATCTATGCGGCGCGAACCGTCGTACACCGGCGGATAGATGTTCTCTCCTTCGCCGAACCCGGCGAGACGGCACACTTCGCCGTGGCAGCGGCGGGTGAGCTCCACGCGCATTTCCTCGCGCCCCAGCGCGGTATCTGCGAACTGCGGTTCGCCCAGCGTGAGCGTGAAAAGCGCCTTCTGGCGGAAGATCCTGCGCCGTATGAACCCCGGGCGGCGGTACGAAAACGCCATGGGCAGCACGGGGACTTTGTTTTTGCACGCGATATACGCCATGCCGGTCTTGAACGGCCGCACGGGACGGTAGTATTCCCACATACTGCCTTCGGCGTAGATGTGCAGCGCCTGACGGTCGGCGAAGAGCCCGCTGAGCGCGGAATTCATGGCGCTGAGCGCGTGCGGATCGTTTTCGGGTATGGGGATGGCGCGCACCATGCGCATAAGCGCGCCGTTTTCGCCGCGCACGTTCTTGGCCCACGCCAGCAGATACGGCTTGACCGGGCGGAGCGCGCACATCACGCAGATAAAATCCCACAGGTGCACGTGGTTGCAGCACGAGACAAAACCGTTTTGCAGCTCTTTTTTATGTATTTTGAGGTTTTTTCTGCCCTTTACGCGCAGCCCCATCCGCACGGACGCGACGGGGAACGCCAGGAAATAAAGCAAAAAGCGCATTACCGCCTGCCTGAACCGCATCTTGCGCGAACGGTCCACGTAGGGATAATCCTTATCGAACACCGTGCCGTTATCCTTTTTTACCACCAGATAATGGGCGCAAGTGTCTTTTGGGAACGGATATTCGGTTGGGCGCGGATCGAAATACTCTCTGTTCATACCGACTCACTTCCTGCGTTTTTGATATTCTAACACAAAAACCGGCGCAAGTCAACAAAAACCGCGCGTATTCCCTTCCGCCCCCGATGACGCGTTGCCGCGGCGTCAGGTCGTGATCCGTTGCATCAAACGGATATTTTATTCGGCAGCCGCGGTAATTATGCAGTTGTCCGCCGCAGTTTCAATTATTATCGGACATTTTGTACGAAAGGGCTTGACATATCTCTTTCGATTTGCAATAATTGGTTTGCAAAAAGAAAGGAAGGAAACACCCATGCTCAAAAGATTCGAAGTCGAAAACTTCAAAGGCTTTAAAAATAATATGCTTAACTCATGGGTGACCATTGATGGAACACCGAGCAAGAATCGAGAGGAAACTCACTATAAAATTAAAAAGAGGGAGGAAATGTAAATGAAATTTGTATTATTCAAAACTCTTAAAAATTTTGAATTCAACAAACTCGGCTGGCCGATTTGGGTTGAACCTGTAGAGAATAATCCAACAATTGAATACTATATTCTCGAAAACGACTTTGACGACGTTGATTTGTTTTTTGATGACGGAGCTATAGACGAAATTGCTGAAAGATGCGATTCTCTTATTAGTTACGGCGAAGATGATTATTTCAATGCCGAGAAATGTAAAATCCTTTTAGGCTGGATCGAAGAACGGCTACTCAAACCTGCGGCACCGAGATACAAAGAAATGCTTGAAGTATTGAAAGATTACTGTCAGCGCGCCGTTGAACTGAACACGGGGGTTTATATTGACCTATGAAAGAGGGAGGAAATGTAAATGTCAATTCAACTGTTTTTGCGTCTTGACGGATTGGATTATTATGGTGACATCCCAGAGAAACCGGAAGATTCTAACGGAATAGTCGAAGAATACCCTTTATCATCTGGCGATATAAAAATGATCCTTAATGATATTGATTCAATTGACGCTGCATGTGATGCGTTACTTGATGATGGGGATGTTGACTTTTTTAACTGCGAAAAATGCGCAAAGTTAAAAGAGTGGATAGACAACAGACTAAAAAATACAATGGAGCCAAGATACCACGAAATACTTGATGTTCTTTACGACTATTGTAATCGTGCTATCGAGCTTAACACTGGGGTGGTGATCGAGCTGTGAAATCGACCTATAAACTTTTTGGTGCATACTGGGATGGAACGAAAGCGGTAAAGTATGATGAGCTGCACATCGATAACAGCACGAATCAGTCAATGGAGCCCATCTCATTTCAGAAGTTGCTGTCTGTTCAAGATGAAGCCGATCTTGCCCGAATCATTGCGCCTTGCAATGCACATAAGGACATTACAATCGGAATTGATTACTGGACGGAGAGCGAGAATCCGGTTTTGCAAGTATTTTTGGAAAAAAGGCTCGAGCAGATGGTCGCCCATTTGTCAGAAATATTTCCGGCAGTACACTGTGTTAAGGTATAAAGAAAACCCGTCAGGTGCTACCAACGCCTGACGGGTGCCGTTCTGAAGATACAAGTATCCTTCGAACAAGTGCTCTATTTTTATACCTCTTGATTGCCGGTTTGTCAAG
>JAEEGF010907597.1_pt1 | contig 19645 bp, 15 predicted proteins | sample 9134171 | NCBI WGS metagenome assembly JAEEGF01 (sample SAMN16246542, study PRJNA631951) | gut metagenome | biome: gut microbiome; feature: rumen; material: AP-attached | host: Bos | place: Iran: Karaj | collected 2018-10
GTCGGCACACTGATTCTTGGCGGCATGGATCGCGGCCTCGATTATCATATTTTGGTCGAATTTTTACGCACCAGCTCCGTCCGAAACATTATCTTGCTTCCGAACACCATTGAGTCATTCGAACGCATTTTTAACGAAGCTCCGCACTCCCAACTCCTTATCCCTGTGGAAAACATGGCCCAAGCTGTGGAAAAGTCCTACGAACTGACTGCGGAAGGGCATACTTGTTTATTGTCGCCAGCTGCCGCTAGCTATGGCTTTTACAAGAATTTTGAAGAACGCGGAAAAGATTTCTGTAATTTAGTTAAAAATATTGTACAATAAGCTTAAGAACAACTATAAAAGGAGCAATAATGCTAAATCACTTAATGAGTTATAGTTACTACTATGACTACGGCTACGATGATTACAGTAGCAGCTATTCAAGCGCTGGCGCCGGCTTGGCTATTGGCGTAATACTTTTAATATGGCTATTCACCATCTTGGGTGTCTACCTTCTTACGGCTATCCCAATGTACAAGATCTTCAAGAAGGCCGGCAAAAAGGGCTGGGAAGCCTTTGTGCCAATCTACAACCTCGTTGTCGAACTTCAAATCGTCAACATTAATCCAATTTGGATTCTATTAGTCCTCGTACCAGGCGTAGGCAGCCTTTGTATGACTGCTATCAATATCTTTGCAGCAATTCGCCTCTGTAAAGGCTTCGGTAAGGATACCGGTTTCATCGTAGGCTACGTCCTTCTTACGCTTATTTTCCAATTTATCCTTGCTTTCGACAGCAGCACCTGGGATGCTTCCCGCATCGATATGAACAGCCTGTCATTCCTCAATAAGGATAAGGCTCCAGCACCAGCTGCCGCCAATGGCGCCCCAGAACAGCCAACCGCTGCCGCTAACGCTACTACAACCCCTGAAGATCCATGGGTATCCGGTAACGATCAGCCACAAGCTTAAAAATACAATCAGCTCACCCGCAAGGGTGAGCTTTTTGATGGTAAAATAGAAGAGAAATGAACTTCAAGCTGCATAGCAAATATCAGCCAACGGGCGACCAGCCTCAAGCCATCGAAACCCTCATGAATGGGCTTCGTCAAGGTTGCCGCGAGCAAACTTTGCTTGGCGTAACCGGTTCCGGTAAAACCTTTACGATGGCCAACATCGTTGAACAATATAATCGCCCAACCCTAGTGCTCGCTCACAACAAAACCCTGGCCGCACAGCTTTACTCCGAATTTCGTGAATTCTTCCCAGAAAATGAAGTTCACTATTTTGTATCTTATTTCGACTATTACCAGCCAGAAGCATACATTGCCAGCACGGATACATACATCGAGAAGGACAGCGCCATCAACGAAGAGATTGACCGCCTCCGTCACGGCGCCACTGAGGCTCTCCTCACGCGCCGCGATACTTTAATTGTCGCTTCCGTCTCTTGTATTTACGGCATCGGTTCGCCAGAACATTACAAAGCTATGGCAATCCGACTAGCCCGCGGCGAACAACGCGACATGTCGCAATTTATTCATCTACTCACCGAAATTCAATACCACCGCAACGACCTCGCTTTTGAGCGTGGCAATTTTCGTGTCCGCGGTGATACGATTGACGTTTTCCCAGCCTCCGGCGACCGTGCGTACAGACTCGAATTTGGGTTCGACCAGCTTGAACGCATCAAAATCATAGACCCGCTTACCGCCGAAGTACTCGCCGAACCAGAAGAAATCGGTATTTTTCCAAACACCCATTACGCTACGCCAAAGGATTCGCTCGATCTCGCCATTGATAAAATTCGTGCCGAGTATAAGGAACGCTTAGATTTCTTTAATCGCGAACATAAGTATCTTGAGGCACAACGCCTAAGCCAACGCATTAAGTACGACCTTGAGATGCTTGAGCAGACCGGCTTTGTAAAGGGAATCGAAAATTATTCGCGTCATCTTGATGGCCGCGTTCAGGGCCAACCGCCGGCTACTCTATTAGACTTTTTCCCGGACGATTTCTTGATGTTAATTGATGAGTCGCACATGACCTTACCGCAAGTTCGTGGCATGTACAACGGCGATCATGCCCGCAAAGAGACGTTAGTCGAGTATGGCTTCCGTCTGCCGAGTGCTCTCGACAACCGTCCACTCACCTTCGCTGAATTCGATCGCCACATCAATCAAGTTATTTATGTTTCCGCCACACCTGGCGAATATGAGCTACAGCATTCACCAAAGCCAGCCGAACAAGTAATTCGCCCAACTGGCTTACTTGATCCAGAAATCGAAGTTCGACCAAGCGATAATCAGATAAATAATCTTGTCGACGAAATCAATGAGCGCATCGCCAAAGGCCAACGCGTGCTTGTCACTACGCTTACCAAACGCATGGCCGAAGACCTCTCTGAGCATCTGATAGAACTCGGCGTCAAAACAGCCTATATTCATAGCGACATCGATACGCTTGAGCGCGGCGACATCCTGCGTGACCTTCGCAATGGCACTTATGATGTCCTTGTTGGTATCAACCTTCTTCGCGAAGGTCTCGACTTACCAGAAGTCTCGCTCGTAGCTATCCTCGACGCCGACAAAGAAGGTTTCTTGCGCTCTGAATCTGCCCTAATCCAAACTATTGGCCGCGCCGCTCGCCACGTCGAAGGTAAAGTCATTATGTACGCCGACAACATGACCGACAGTATGCAACACGCCATCGAAGAAACCTACCGCCGTCGCGAAATTCAGCAGAAATACAACGAAGAGCACAACATCACGCCAAAGTCTGTCGCTAAGGAAATTAGCGCCGGACTTCGCGCCATCATTCCAGAAAAAGAGAAGAGCTATAAACTTGATCTTCGCAAAATCCCGCGCGAAGAATATCCGCAAATCATTAAAGAGCTTACATCGCAAATGCAATTCGCCGCCGCTAATCTCGAATTTGAGCGCGCTGCCGAGTTGCGTGATCAAATCGAAGATATAAAATCGGCATTAGACCATAAAAAATAAGGAGATTTATGGAAAAATTTATCAACAGTTTACCAATCGAGCTCGAAACCATCATTTCGTCGCTCATCGTTATTTTAGTCGCCATTCTGATTTATCAGATTTTCCGCTGGCCAATTAAACGCGTACTCGGCATCAATAAGAGCAAAAAGGGCAATACCGTCCTTTCCATGATGTCCAGCTTTATTCGTCTAGCGTATATTGTCATTGTCGTTTTAATTCTTCTCCAAATAAACGGAATCGACGTATCTAGTCTTATCGCTGCAGCCGGAATTGCATCCGTGGTTGTAGGTCTTGCTGTCCAAGACACGCTTAAAGACATCATCCGCGGCATCAGTATTGTTTCCGACGATTATTATAAAGTTGGCGAAACCGTTACTATTGGCGACACTACCGGCAAAATTCTCTCCGTTGGCATCCGTTCCACCAAACTCCAAGACCAGGGTACTGGCAATGTGATTACAATTGCTAACCGCAACATTGAGCGTGCCGAAGTAGTTGGCTCTAAGTTTGGTATCGATATTCCGCTTCCATACGAGCTTAAACTTGAAAAAGCCGAAGAAATCATGCGCGAAATCGCCGAAGAAGCCCAAAAAGACGAAGATATTGACGAGCTCAAATATGTCGGCGTCAGCGAACTTGGCGATTCGGCTATCCTTTATAAACTATTCGGTACCGCTTTGCCAAAGCGTCGCATTCACGCCAAACGCGTCACACTCCACACGGCACTTGAAGTTCTCGAAAAGCACAAGGTTAGCGTACCTTATCCGCAAATCGATATTCATAATAAATAGGAGGTTTTATGCTAACCGCAGACCCAGAAATCATCGTTGACGACGAAATTACTTTAAAGCGCTTCGCGCACAATATTGACGAGCTCAAATATGAGATGATTCTTAAGAATCATGACCACCTTTTGCCATGGCTACCATGGGCAGACAAATACCACCAGTTTGAGGATATGCTTAATTTTACCGAGGACCAAATTAAAGCCTTCGAGGCTGGCACATTATTCGGCTACGATATTTTCTATCACGGTGAGTTGGCTGGTTCGATTGATATCCACGACATCGCCGAAGATTACCATCATTGCGACCTTGGTTACTGGCTCGACCAAGATTTTACGGGCAAAGGCATCATGACTCGCGTCGCCGCCAAACTAACCGACTACGCTTTCGAGCATCTCGGCATGCATCGCGTCGTCATCAAAGCTGCACCGGAAAATAACGCTTCCGTCGCTGTTGCTGAGCGCATCGGCTTTGAGCGTGAAGCACTCCTAAAAGATGAGCAGTTCCTAGACAACCGCTACTACGATACTATTGTTTATGTAAAATTTGAAGAAAACTAACTATATCTATATATTATAGTATACTCTTCGCAAAAAGTCAAGCGTAAGCACTCTCTGAATCAATAATCCGCTTTCATGGAACATAGTTTTTTATCTTTAACATCTCGCCTATATAGCGGGGATGCGCAGGTCACGACCGAGCCTGAGCACGGCTCGCCCGTAACGACGGGCCAAGCCGATGCGCCCCGATAATGTAAGCGAGATGTTAAGAGATAATTATGTTATAATATGTTCCATGAAAGCAGTTACTCGTTTTGCGCCGTCGCCGACCGGCTATATTCACATTGGTAACGTACGTTCGGCAATTTATCCATACCTAGTCGCTAAGCAACAGGGCGAAGAGGGCACTTTTATCTTGCGCATCGAGGATACTGATCAAGCTCGCTATGTCGAGGGTGCCACCGATCTTATTAAAGACACGCTTATCTGGCTCGGCCTCGATTGGGATGAAGGTCCAGACAAGGGTGGCGACCACGGTCCATATTACCAAACCCAAAGAAAAGAAATCTATTACGAATGGGCTAAGAAGCTCATTGCTAAAGGTCGCGCCTATGCCGACCCGACTCCACCCGAAACAGTTGCGAAATACCGCGAAGAAGCCAATAAGAATAAGCAAGCTTTTCTTTACCGCAACTACCGTCCAGACAATACTCCAGAATGGAAAGTCGGCATGCCACTTCGCCTCAAGAGCCAACCGAAAGCCTACGATTATCATGACGAAGTTTACGGCGACCTCCATATGGGCCCAGAAACTCAAGACGATATTATTCTCATTAAAGCTGACGGTTTGCCAACTTATAACTTTGCACACATCGTTGACGACGCCACGATGGGTGTTACGCACGTTATGCGCGGCCAAGAATATTTGCCAAGCATGGGCAACTATCTAGAGCTTTACGAAGCTTTCGGTCTCGAACGTCCAAAGTTCGTCCATCTCCCGCATATTCTCGCCCCAAGCGGTAACAAGAAGCTGGGGAAGCGCGATGGCGCTAAGTCTGCTAACGATTACCGCAAAGATGGCATCTTACCAGAAGCGATGCTCAACTTCCTCGCCTGTCTTGGCTGGAACGACGGCACCGAGCAAGAAATCTACAGTAAGGAAGAACTCGTCGAAAAGTTCGACCTCGCTCGCATTCAGCGCGCCGGTGCTCGCTATGACGAGCAAAAGCTTCTTTGGCTCAACGGCCAATGGATTCGCCGCCTCTTCGAAGAAGACGCACACGCGCTTTACGAACGCAGCAAAGATTTCTGGCCAGAGACCGCGGCCAGCTTTGATGATGATTATAAATTCAAGATTTTCAGCATTATTTATGACCGCCTCAAAACTCTCGGCGATCTCAAGACTATGACGACTTATTTCTTTGAAGATCCAAAAGTCGACATGGATATGATTACAGCCAATAAGGCCCTCAAAAAACTTTCCGAGCATGAAGTTTGCGATTTACTCCGTAAATCTGTCACTAAACTCAGCACGATAGAAGATTGGACAGCCGAAAATCTCCAGACCGCCCTCAATGAACTTCTTGAAGAAACCGCCCAAAAGCCAATGATGCTCTTTGGCCTGATTCGCTTATCTATTAGCTTTGCGCCATTTAGCCCAGCGCTGCACGATACGCTCGCCGTCATCGGCAAGAACGCCAGTCTCGCCCGCATGAATGCGGTCATTACAGCCTTCGCGCGTGATTAGTTTACACGCTTATGCTATAATGATTTTATGGATGGTTTTAAGAAGCCTTATAGAGGCACCCGAGTTTACGTGCGCGATAAAAAGCACGAAGATCAAACGCTCGTGAATCTCTATAAACAGAGCGAATATACCAAAGAAAACTCCGTTTCAAAGGATACTAAAACCAAGTCTAAAAACGATGATTTAGACGACGATATTAGCGCTTTCATTAACGACGCCGAAGATACCGTCCAGACCGATATTCCTGAAAAAGCAGCCGCAAAAAAGGCTCGCAAAAAAGCCGCCAAAAAAGAGAAGCGTAAATCATCTATCAAAAAAACGATTATTATCCTACTTTTAATTGCCATTCTTACAGCTGGCATTGTTATGGGGGCACTTTGGCTATTCACGCCAAGCATCGCTAAAAACATCATTGGTCAAGGCCGCGGCGAAGATACGCCGGCCGACAATATCTACTACTCAGCCTTAACCGGCCTGGAAATTAGTGAAAACGTCCCAGCTAACGCCGCAGTTACCTGCGTCATGATTGAAAACAGCACCGACGCTCGTCCACAATCCGGCCTTCGCGCTGCTGGTGTCGTCTATGAAGCCATTGCGGAAGGCGGTATTTCGCGCTTTATGGCCGTCTATCAAGATAACAAACCAGAATATCTTGGCCCAATTCGCTCCGCGCGTCTTACTTTTGTTCAGCTTGCCAAACCATACCAATGTAGCTACGTCCACATGGGCGGCGCCACTAATGCTATTAATGAATTAAGAAACGGTTATCGTGATTTTAACGCCGGTTTTTACGAAGAAAAATATGTCTCCCGTAAAATCAGTCGCGGTCGTTATGCGCCACATAATGTATATTCACGTTTTTCATGGATAGACCAGTTCAATTATTCTAAAGGTTTCACTAGCTCGAGCTACACGCCATTCTCGCGCATTAAACCAGATACTAGAAACGAAGTTGAAACGCGTGATGCCACGAACATTACGATTAAACTTTCTGGCGATAATTCTTATAATCCAGGATTCACTTATGATGCCGCCTCGAACACTTATTTGCGCTATCATCAGCGCGGCGGCGCCCACATGGACAAGGCTGAAAATGGCTCTCTGACACAGATTGCGCCAACCGTCGTCGTAGCTATGAAGGTGCACGTCATTAATCGTGCTGGTGACGTTAATGGCTACAAAGATCATGTTACCTATGGCGAGGGCGACTGCTTCGTCTTCCAGGATGGCACTGTTACGGCTGGTAAATGGCGTCGCAATACTGCAGACGATCCACTTAAGTTTTATAACGCTGATAACGCAGAAATATTATTAAATCGCGGCCAAACATGGGTAGTGGCTTATCCAGATACAATTGGCACCGTAAACTGGAATTAAAGGAAAGGAACAAGACAATGTTTGGTGGCTACGACCCAGCATACAATCCAGAATCATTAGAAAAAGCAAAAGCCGAGAATAAAGAGCTCTCGCCTCAACAGCAAGAGATGGCAGATAAATGGGCCGCCGCGATGGATGACCACGAAGTAGCTCCAGATGTTGCTCAGGCTGCTGCCGAATCTGCAATTGCCGCCGGTGATCCAAATGTCGCCACCGAAATTGTTGCTGAAGCTGCTGCCACTGAAGCTGCGCAAGAAACCCCAGAAGAGGCCGTCGAAAGTGAAGAGGCAGACCTGGAAGAGCAGCCAGAATCCGAGCAAGACGAAGACGGCAAAGGTGGCCCAAGAAGGAAGTTTAAGCACACCGACGCCAAGCCTGGCCAAGACGTCAATCAGACTAGTACCGATGCCACTATCGAAAATATGAAAACCCTAACGCCGGCCGGCGCAGTCGTAGCAGACGCCGTTACCGACGCTATCACCATCACCGAACAAGGCCTCAATGAAGGTGTTGGCATTAATCAGGTTGCCGACTTTGTTGAGAATGTTCATACCGCTGCACAGATGGCCAAAGATGGCGAGGGCGGCGACGATAGTAGAGCGCCAGAGGAAGCCGGCGAAGAAGAAACCACTGCCGAGCAGCAACCAGCTCCATCGACCGAAATTCAGCATTTTAATGCTGGCGATAATGATACATCCAGCTTTCAGCCTTTATCACCAGAAGAACAACGTGCTCAAGCTCAAGCTGTTACAGAGGTTACCGCACCAGACGGCGCCATGTCTGATTTACCAGAAGCCGAAACTCGTTACGATAGCGACAACCTCGTCGCACAAGCCGTTGCTGAAAACTCCGGCAAAGGCTCAATCGATTTAAATAGCATTGGTAGCAAACTCGAAGGCGATGGCGTAGATATTGCCGACGAAGTCGCAGACATGAAAGCCGATATCGCCAACGATGTCACTGAATCTGGCACCGACGGGTCGCCAGAATCCGCCGAGGAAGAAGCGGCCACAGCCGAAAAGCTCGCCGTTGACGCCGCCGCAACCGCCTTAGCAGTTAAAGAAAAGGCTGCCGATACAGCTTCGGCTATTGAAAATGGTTCCGCTACGGCCGATACGCAAAGCGCCGAATTCACCCAAGCAGCCGCCGAACTCGACACATTAATTGATACGGCCGAAAATAGTGCCACCGAATCCGGCACGGAAGTTTCCGAAAAAGTTGCTCAAGCCCGTAAGCTATCCGAAGAGGCCAAAACCGCCGTTTCGGAAGCCCAGAGCGAAGCTGATGCCGCCGAATCAGAAGAGGCAGCCGAGGAAGAGAAAAAAGACGACGGTAAACCACATGAGGGCGGCGACGACGAATTTAACTCGGATAATTATCCAGAGCTCAAAGACTTAGAGAAGGGCGATCGTCAATCCATTTTCGCCTAAAACTAAAAGCACTCTATAAGGGGTGCTTTTTGATGCTACAATAGAATTAATTAACAGCGAGATTTTCTATGTATACCAACGACAAAATTTTAGTGGGCAAGAATGAAGACAAAGAGCTCTCCATTCTCTTAAACATGGCTAACCGCCACGGCCTTATTACAGGCGCTAGCGGTACCGGTAAAACCATCACTCTTAAAGTTATGGCTGAAAGCTTTTCGGACGCCGGCGTACCAGTCTTCCTTGCCGACGTGAAGGGCGATTTGGCTGGCACCGCCATTGAGGGCGACTTTAACGAAAACATTCAGAAACGCGTCGCTAAACTCGGCCTCGAACAATACGGCTACGAGTGTAAGAAATTCCCAGTTCGTTTTTGGGATTTATATGGCGAAAATGGCCACCCAATTCGCACAACCATATCCAGTGTCGGTTCCGACATTCTATCGATGATGCTGGGCCTCTCAGAAGCCCAAGAAGGCAACTTAGCCATTGTCTTCGAGGTCGCTAAAGACGAGGGCCTTGAGTTAATTAATCTCGCTGATTTACGCTCGACTCTTCAATACGTCGCCGAAAACAAAGACAAATACATTACCAAATATGGCAATATTACCACGCAAAGTATTGGTGTTATTCAGCGCAGCTTGCTCGCACTCGAAAAACAAGGCGCCGATAAGTTCTTTGGCGAACCAGCGCTTGATATTCACGATTTCTTCAGTGTAGACAATGACGGTCACGGCATCATTAACATTCTTCACGCCGTTGAACTCTTCCAAAGTCCAGACCTTTACGCATCGTTCCTGCTTTGGCTACTTAACACGCTCTTTGCGAGCTCTCCAGAAGTCGGTGATCTCGACAAACCAAAGATGGTCTTCTTCTTCGATGAGGCGCATCTGTTATTCAATGGTATGCCAAGCTATCGTCTCAAACGCATTGTTCAGGTGGTAAAGCTGATTCGCTCGCGCGGTATTGGTCTTTATTTCGTGTCACAGAACCCAACTGATGTGCCAGACGAGATTCTCGCCCAGCTCGGCAACCGCGTCCAGCACGCCCTTCGTGCCTATACGCCAAGCGAGCAGAAGATTATCAAGGCCGCCGCTGATGCCTTCCGCACTAATCCAAAATTCAACACGCAAGATGCCATTTCCGAACTCGGCACCGGCGAAGCTCTCATTTCCTTCCAGAACGAAAAAGGCGCACCAGAGATCGTCGAGCGCGCCACGATTTTGCCACCGCAAAGTTATATGGGCGCCATTAACGATATGGTTCGCATGAAGATTATCAACAACAGCGACCTTTGCGGTAAATACGATGAAGCAATCGATAATGAATCCGCCCACGAAAAAATCTCTAAACACAACGAAGAAAAAGCTACCGCAAAAGCCGAAGAGGAAAAGAAGATTCAAGAAGAAAAAGCCGCAGCTGCCAAGGCAAAAGAAGAAGAAAAGCAGCGCAAAGAAGAGGCTAAGGCCGCTCGCGAAGCCGAGCGCCAAGCCGCTGCCGAAGCGCGTGCCAAAACCGCCGAAGAACGCCAAAAGTTGGCCATCCAAAAGCAGCAGGAGGCGCTTGCGGCCAAGAAAAAGGCCAATAGCCTAGGTGGCAAAATAGAAAAAACCGTCACGACCGGCGTACAACGCGGCGTCACGAACGCAATTTCGAGCGGCATTTCTAAAGGCATTAAAAGTACCCTTAAGAACATCTTTAAATAGATGCCACCCCTTGAATACCTCTTGAAAAATCTATAGAAAGTCATATAATCTAAATCGCATGCTGCTGAAGGGAGGAGCATGTGATTTTTTTGAGGGTAAATCTTTCTGCCCTCGGGGATAATATATCCCTTGCACCTTATCAGAGGAGGTTGATTCTATGGTGTATTTCTCAGTCGTCATCATTGCAGTGCTCGCCCTTGTTTATGTGGCAATTAATCACGTTCGATTACGTCGCATGAATGAAGGCACGGAAGAAATGGTCGACATATCCGGCATCATTCGTCGCGGAGCGCGTACGTTCATGCGTGCCGAATACAAGATCATCATTCCGGTTATCATCATTGTTGCCGCCATTTTCTCATGTTTCATCGAGAAAACTAGTGGCATTACTTTCGTCCTAGGGGCAATCATGAGCAGTCTGGCCTGTATTATTGGTATGCGTAGCGCAACTTACGCCAATGTGCGTACTACCAACACCGCGCGCGAAACCAAGGATATTGGACCGACCACTCAAACGGCTCTCAGAGGAGGCAGTATCAGCGGGCTCAGCGTACCGGCTTTCGGATTGCTAGGACTGATGCTGACACTACTCATCTTTGGTGGAGTCAAGCTTGGCGCAACGGGCGGCGGACTCATTGTTTCGTTCAGTTGCAATCCAAGCATCATGCGCCTGACGACATATTCGTTGGGATGCTCGCTTGTCGCGATGTTCAATCGTATTGCGGGCGGTAACTACACGAAAGCGGCGGATATTTCTGCAGACATCGTCGCAAAAATCCGTCACGACCTGCCGGAGGACGATAGCCGTATGCCGAACACTATCGCCGATTTCATCGGTGATATGGTTAACGATATTGCCGGAAACTGTTCCGACTTGTTGGAAAGTTTCGTCGCAACCATCGTCGCATGCATGCTTATCGCAGCTTCTCTGGCTACCGGTAGTACAAATGAAGCATTGTTTAAAGCAACCAGCATTTTCCCAGTCATCATCGCGGGTGCAGGCCTAATCGGCAGCGTCGCCGGTATTATGTTCGCTTTGGCCCACAAGGCAGGCAAAAACCCTTCTAAAGAACTCGACATGGCCACATATATTTCTGCGGCTGTCGTCATTTTCGTTGGCTTCTTCGCGTCGAAAATTGTCTTCGGCAACGTTGAAGTCTACGATAGCTTCTTAGTTGGATGGATGTCTCCGTGGATTGCGAGCGCACTCGGCATCGCTAGTGGTGTGGCAATCGGAAAAATCACTGAATACTACACCAGTACCGATTTTAACCCAGTCAAACGACTTGCCAAGATGGCTACCGAAGGCGAAGCATTTGTCATCACGGAAGGTGATGCCATCGGCTCTCGCTCGTGTCTGTTACCAATGGGCACGATTGTTCTCGCATTGATTATCTCAGGTATTCTGTGCGGCATCTACGGTATCGCTATTGCAGCACTTGGTATGCTGAGCTTCGTTGGTACAACCGTATCCATCGACGCTTTCGGACCAATCGCAGATAATGCGGGCGGTATCGCCGAAAGCTGTCATCTCGATGCCAATATTCGTGTCATTACTGATAAATTAGACGCTGTTGGTAACACAACGGCTGCTATCGGTAAAGGTTTCGCCATTGGCAGTGCCGCTTTTGCTACAGTTTCACTCATCTTTGCCTATGTTGGCAGCTACTCATCTGGGGCACCAGATTTGAACGTGGCTGATTTCATGGTGATTGGAGGAGCGATCCTGGGCGGCGCTTTCATCGAGTATTTTATTTCGCTTCTGACGCACCACACTATCGATTCTGCTTATCTAATGGCAGAAGAAGGTGATCGTCAACTTTCGATTCCGGGCGTCCTCGAAGGTACTGTAAAACCGGACTACAATAAGTGCATCGACATGGCTGCACGCCAAGCTTTGAAGAAAATGCTTGTGCCGTCATTACTTGCCTTATTCGTTCCGGCCATCGGCGGTTTACTGTTTGGCGTCAAATTCGTCGGCGGTATTCTGGCTGGTGCTACCATCGTGGCTATTCCGCGCGCAATCTTCATGGGCAATTCCGGTGGCGCTTTCGATAATGCAAAGAAGTATATCGAATCCGGTCAGCTGGAAGGCTTCGGCAAAGGTTCTGCCGCGCATAAAGCCGCAGTCGCGGGCGACACCGTGGGCGATACGCGTAAGGACGTTGTGGGAGTGGCACTCGACATCGCAATCAAGCTGATGTCTACAGTGGCAAACACACTTTCACCAATCTTCGCATCGCTACACCTTTTCTAATCGCACTTCTATCTTCTCTAGGGTCCGTTCTGGACCAAAACTCATGTTTGTGCAATCCCCGGGTAACACCGGGGATTCGTCATATCAAAAAATATCCGTGACCTCGGAGGAAATTCCATTTTAGAAGAAAATTGCCTAGTTGGGTATTTTCTTGATGCGAAGCGCGGTCTGTTACCGAGCGAGCAACAAAAAATGCCTAAATAGGCAATTTTGGCTAAAATGTGGTGATCTCGGAGGGAGTCGAACCCTCGATTTTCTGGATGAGAACCAGACGTCCTGGACCACTAGACGACGAGACCAGCTGGACTCATTCTAACAGAAAAACCACTCTTTTGCAAACAGATAGGGCATGGTGTATAATGACGCCAGATAGAGGAGTTATTAAAAATATGTATTACGTTCGTCGCTATTGGCGCATTATTTTCCCAATTGTTATAGCAATTATTATTTGGGTTTTTTCCTCGCAAACCGGCGATGTATCCGACGCAAAATCACTCCGCATTGCGCAGATGTTCGGCCTTAGCAATGAGGTCGCCCGCACCTTCGCGCATATTATTCTTTTCGGCGCTTTCGGTTATGCGCTCTGCAGCTTCGTAAAAGGCCTCAACCCGAGCACTTTCCCAACTCATAATCTAATTGTTTACCCAATCATTATCACGACCGTCTATGGTGCTATCGACGAAGTACACCAGATTACCGTCATCGGTCGCAGCGCCCAAGTTAGCGACGTTCTAATCGATACGCTCGCCGGCCTCTGTGGCATCTTGCTTTACATTGCCATTTTCTGTTTCTGGCGCCTCTTCCGCCTTCGCCTTCAGGCACTTAAGTATTCTGCAGAATAAAAAATACCCCTTTCGGGGAACCATATCTCCATTATATCACACTTGCGCATTTTTGTCAAGTCTGTTAAAATTGAGCTATGGAATTACCCGTAGTTGCAATTATTGGCCAGACCAACGCTGGCAAATCTAGTCTTTTCAATCGCCTCGTTCGCAAGTCGCAGGCAATTGTTGCGCGTGAAGCGGGTACTACGCGCGATAATGTTGTGGGTAAAGTCGAGAATCAGTATATCCTTATCGATACTGCCGGTCTTAAAGAAGCCGAAGACGAGTTTGAAGCCCATATCCAGGACCAAATCGACGACGCTGTTACTTCCGCCGATATGATTTTGATTGCTATGGATGCAACCAAATATCCAAATCACGACGACAAACTCATTGCCAAAAAAGCCCTCAAATCCGGCAAACCAGTCATGCTATTGCTCAATAAGTCCGACCTTAGTGAAGCCTTGCCGCTAGAGGAGTTTTATGGACTCGGCATCCAAGATATGCTTTGTGTCTCCGCTACTACCGGACTCAACCTCAACGAACTTCGTGCCAAAATTCTCGCCGAGTTAAAGCGCCTTGGTTTTAATACCAATGCAAAAGCGGATGCCAAAGACAAATCGCTCAAACTTGCACTAATTGGTCGTCCGAATGTAGGGAAGAGTTCGCTCTTTAATTCACTCGCCAAAAAACAACAGGCCATTGTCGCCAATTTAAGTGGCACCACCCGCGACATTAACCGCACCGAGCTTAAATACAAGGGGCAAACTATTGAGCTACTTGATACTGCTGGTCTCCGCAAACCAGGCAAACGCGAAGTTGGCATCGAAAAATTTTCCGCGCTTCGCAGTCTCGCCGCCATCGAAGAAGCCGACGTTTGCTGCCTCCTAATCGATAGCACCGAGCCGCATTCCAAACTCGACCAATCTCTTGCTGGTGAAATTATTAAAGCTGGAAAAGGCATTATTCTCGTTGTTACCAAAACCGATCTTGATCATAAAGATTCCGACGAAATTCTCGATAATCTCGAGTATGATTTCAACTTCGTACCTTTTGCGCCGGTCGTTATGACTTCTAGCCTTACTGGTAAAAATGTCACTAAGATTTTTGAGCTGGCTCAGCAAATCGACAAGGCGCGCCATGCCGAGCTTAAGACCTCCGATCTTAACAAACTTCTCATGGACGCCGTCACCTCGCATCCGCCGGCCGGCCTCAAAAATACCCATCCAAAGCTCCGCTATATGGTTCAAACCGATTCCTGCCCACCATGGTTCGTAGTGTATGGCAGCAATCTCAGTCTCCTTCACTGGAGCTACAAACGCTATCTTGAGCGTCGCCTTCGCGAGGCTTACGATTTCACCGGTACGCCAATCTTCTTTTCGTTCCGCAATCGCGACTAATTTGATATAATTACTCTTGCAAGGTGGGCTTAAGTTACGGCTTAAGCTTATTTTGTTATGTTCCTTAGCAGCATTGCACGCCAAAAAATCAAAGGAGGGGATTATATGGCTAAACGAAGAGATTTTCATCCTGCGCTCGTGCCTGCCCTCGACGCGTTAATAGGTGATCCGGACATACTTGCACCGGAACCCAGCACGAAGCTCAAAGCAGAGACGCTCTATATTCCGATGCAGTACATTGATCGTATTCGCGAGTTTCGCCATGAGCAGAGCAGTCGCGGCGAAGCCGCTAACAAATTGCTTGGCCTCTTTTCGCGAATTCTCGAAACGACCCACTACACGGATAGCGCAGACAAGACTTTCACCTGTAAGAACGGCATGCAGATTCAGTTCGTACCGCCACAAGACATCTCCGGCGTTTCCACTAACGGACGCACTGGGGCGAACACTCATGCTTTGGCAACCGCCAAATGGGCCCAGGAAAAGCTGAAAGATCCTGGCATGGTAGCAATCCTGACCGGCGACAATTATATGTCCAGCAAAGCACTTGCCCAGGACATCGATATTGCTCGCATTAACCCAGATGTTTACACTGGACGTCGTACACTAGTCTTGCCCGAAGAACTTTATGGCAGCTGGTTCAAAGATCGCCAAATTACCGCGGAGCAATTCGCGCAATACTTTAGCGACGAGAATCCGTTGCTCCTAAATGAGTTCGTCGAGTTCAGCGTCGATCCCATCATCGCCTCGTCTTACGGAGTACATAACCTCAGCAACTTCATTATATTTATTGGACGATATGAACCCATCGACAAAGAAGGCAACGGCATCTTGCGCCGTCTTCACTACGTCGAAGAGCTTCCGCGTTGCATCCAGCCGCGCACGCCCGGACAGGCTATGTTGGCAGAGGTATTAATGGCTCCCGCAGACGAGATCCCAATCGTAATCTGTCCAGCCGTTTTTGGTACCGGTAAAACCTATCTCGCTACTTCTATCGGACATTTCCTCGTCACTGATAAAGAAAAGGCACTCTACGACCGCATCTTCGTGGTTCCGCGTGACGCCGAGCTTGGTAAAGAAATCGGTTTCTTGCCTGGCGATGAAACTCAAAAGACTATCGCCAAAGCCATGCCCATTTTGGATAGCCTTTATAACTATTTCAAGAATAAAGGCGATCGAAAGAAGGGTAACGGCGAACAAACCGCCGCCGACATCAAGAAGAAAGTTGAGTTCGCACTCCAGGATCATTTCGAGTTCGTATCCATTATCAATATGGGCGGACGTTCGATTTCGGATTGCTGGATCATCTACGACGAAGCGCAAGACATGGAGCGTTTCCAGATCAACCAGTTGATGAAGCGTATCGGTGAAGGTTCCAAGATGGTTATCACCGGCGATCCACACCAAGTATTCAACAAGCACATGGATTACCACAGCAACGGCCTGATGTATGCCGCCACCAAAATGGCCGGCAGCCCATACGCCGCCGTCGTCACGATGACTGAGGGCGAGATTACGCGTTCGGATGCCGCTCGCGAAATCGCGCGTCGTCTCGATCACTAAGCCGCACGTGCAAGCACACCGCGCTCCCTACGGGGGGCGCATTTTTATATGATAAAATTATGTTCATGAAGGTCATTTTTGGCTTCGGCAATCCCGGACATCAATATAATTTTACGCGTCATAATTTTGGTTTTTTGGCGCTAGATTTTTATGCCAAAGTCCACGGGCTCGAATTTAAACCGCAGCCAAAGTTTAAGGCCGAAATCGCCAAATCCGACGATTTATTATTCGTCAAACCGCAAACCTTTTATAACGATATTGGGCTCTGCGTCCGCAGTATTTGTGATTTTTATAAGCTTCATCCGCAAGATATTCTAGCCATTTGCGACGATTTTAACCTGCCATTTGGCCAAATTCGGTTTCGTGAGCGGGGTAGCGCAGGTGGTAACAACGGGCTAAAATCCACGATTGCGCACCTCGGCACGGAAGATTTTCCACGCTTACGTCTTGGTACTGGCAACGACACGCTTCGCAGTCGCATCGGCGATGTTGACTTTGTTTTATCCAAATTCACGCCAGAAGAACACGAAAAGCTACCAGAAATTCTTCGCGAAATCGACGATTTTATTGTAAAATACTAATTTTTTGCTAATTTTATAACACTTTTTTACAAAATAACAATAAGCATTTTCACCCCTGTAAAATCTTCATTTTTAGCCAAAACAGGGGTACTTTTTCTATTGAAATTATAAAAAATCGTGAAAAAACTATTGACTTAAAATCAAAGATGTGCTATTATAAGTCTAGTTTCAATCCAATTGGATTGAAAGCCGCACCTAAATAATCTATAACTTTGCTAGTTAAACTAGCATTTGTTGCGTGCTTTAGAATCACTTTCGGCCTTCAAGTTTTCTTTCCATAACTTGAAGTGAAAAGTATTACCTCCACTTAGAAAGTCACTTTCTAAAGCTAGCAATCCCTATAACCGGCGGACCCCAATGTGTGAGGTGGGTCACGCTTCCGGAGTTCTCCGGATGCCTTAGGAGGTGTGTTGTAGGGCCAAATAGCCCCAGGTGATGCCCACCCTTACCTGGGGCTTTTTGGTGGTAAAATATTTTTATGAGACTATGCGATTATCAACAATATCCAGTCGAAATAAACTATAATCTAACTCACCAAGATTTTCTTCAACTTACGCGTAAGCGCTATTTTAAAACCAGCTGGAAAAATTTCGGCACATTTTGCTTTTTTCTATATACAACATTATTTTTCGGCGGTCTTAATCTAGCATCGGCAAAATTAAAAACCGACATAAAAGGCATATTGCTGAGTTTTTCAGTATATGCACTTCTGGTAATTCTATTTTTTCACCTAGATATCCAAAGAACTCGAAAGTATTACTTTGATTTCTTTAAAACAAAAGACACCATAAAAGTGAGCTTTTATATCGATAACAATACTATCAACATGTCAATAAATGACCAAAAATTCATTAGTGAAACTAACTGTGCCGAATATTATTATTTCGAATCCGGCAACTACATTCAGCTCGCGCCAATTAAGGAAGATTCCGCACAATTATTAATGTTTCCAATTGCGAATTGTCCGAAAGATTTCCGTGAGTTTATAAAAACAGGGTCGAAGCTTAAATAACTTTTTCCACCATATCGCCTCGCCCGACATCATTGCGCGCAATATCAGATAATAATAAGCCACAATTATCGCCCTGCTGAGCTAGATCTAGAGATCGGCGGAAAGCTTCAATTCCAGTAATAAAAGATATTTTTTCGGAACCATCAGGCTTTCGAATCACGACTTTGTCGTTTATGCAGAAAGAACCCTCATCGACCCTACCCGTAACAATCGTGCCACGACCTTTAATTGAAAAAACATCCTCAACCTCAAGTTTGCCGGGGCCACTGACAGACAGTTTTGTATTATCATTGCCCGAAGCAGGTTTCGAGTAATCAACCATGATATTATCTTTTTTCTTGAAGAATCCAAACATACTTCAATTTTTTCAGGCTTATGCTTTGTTGTCAAATTTAGTATGATATTATATAGCACATGAGCAAAAATTTAGTTATCGTAGAGTCTCCTGCCAAAGCGCACACCATCGAGAAATATCTCGGCAAAGATTTTACTGTGCTTGCTTCCGTAGGGCATATTCGCAAAGATACTAAGGTCGATAAAAATACTTTTGACGTCACTTATGAAATTGACCCTGGGCATAAAAGTGTTATTACCGATCTTAAAAAAGCCGCCAAAGACGCCGATAAAGTCTGGCTCGCAACGGATGAAGACCGCGAAGGAGAAGCCATTTCTTGGCATCTTTGCGAAGTTCTCAAACTACCAAAAGACACCGCGCGTATTACTTTCCATGAAATTACCAAATCAGCGCTCGAAGAGGCCATCAAGAACCCGCGTACTGTCGATATGGACATGGTCTCATCGCAACAAGCCCGCCAAACACTAGATATGTTGGTCGGTTTCGATTTGTCCGGCGTCGTACGCAAAAAAGTTCCAGGCGCCATTTCTGCTGGTCGCGTCCAGAGTCCAGCGCTTCGTCTTATTGTTGAACGCGAACAGGCTATCGAAAAATTCGCCAGCAAATATACCTACAAGGTTTCTGGCGATTTCGGTTTTGATACTAAACTCGACCATGAATTTGATTCAGAAGAAGATGCCAAGAAATTCTTAAACGATCTTATTGGCGCCGAATATAAAGTCGATGCTGTCGAAAATACCCCAGGCATTCGCAAGCCAGCTCCTCCATTTACTACCGCATCAATGCAAATCGAGGCCAACTCCAAACTTGGCTTTTCTACCCGCGTTACTATGAACGCCGCCCAGGCACTCTACCAAGCCGGTATGATCACTTACCATCGCACCGACAGCCTTAACCTCAGTAAACAAGCTATTGCTAGCATGGCTAGCTATGTCGAATCAAAATACGGCAAAGATTATGTAAAAGTTCGCAATTTTAGAACCAAAGATGCAAGTGCTCAGGAAGCTCACGAGGCTATTCGTCCGACCGACATCGACCGCGAAACTGCCGGCAAGAACGATTACGAAAAGCGTCTTTATGCTTTAATTCGCTCCCGCGCTTTGGCCACCCAAATGGCTGACGCAAAAG